>ENA-OQCW01000141-OQCW01000141.1-human-gut-metagenome-genome-assembly--contig:-NODE-141-length-53959-cov-3.764099_pt1 | contig 53959 bp, 53 predicted proteins | sample MGYA00242767_ERZ504593 | MGnify/ENA primary metagenome ERZ504593 (study PRJEB26092, sample SAMD00036307) | human gut metagenome | host: Homo sapiens | study: EMG produced TPA metagenomics assembly of... | reverse complement strand
CGCACTCCCGGAAGGACCGGTTTCCATGGAAAAAAGACTTCGTGATATCGAAGAAAGATATGGCAGTTATCCCGAAGACAAACGACAGAGATGCTATGAACTAAAAGCATATTTTGAAGAAAAGATGGGAAGATCGCTTTATGATGTCATTGGGGTAGATGAAATAACGCTTCCATAAGTATAAGAAAATGAAATCAGAAATGCGGGAGATCTACATGGGAAAGGAGAAGAAACATGTCATTTAGAGAAGGCAAAATCGAAGAATTACAGTTCAATCCATTTACAAAGATTGGAAAGAATGGCTTTTGATTACGGCCGGAGATGAGGAAAAGCACAATACGATGACTGCAAGCTGGGGTGGTGTGGTGTTCTCTGGGGGCAAAAAATGTTGTCACAACTTACATTCGCCCGCAGCGCTACACAAAAGAGTTCGTGGATGCACAAGATGTGTTTACAATACATTTTTTGGGGAAAACTGCCGAGAAGCGCTTGCACTTTGTGGAAAAGTGTCTGGACGTGACGGGATAAATCAAAGAAGCTGGACTGACACCATACTTTGTAGATGGAACAACTGCATTTGAAGAGGCAGAAATGATTTTGGTATGTCGGAAACTTTATGCAGATGAGATTAAACCAGAGAAATTTATTGCAACAGAAAACGATGCGAGATGGTATCCGGAGAAAGATTACCATACAATGTACATTGCAGAGATCACAAAAGTGCTTGTAAAAGAAGCATAGGAAGAGAAAAAGAGCTTGAATTCCTTCAAAAATAGAAGGAGATCAGGCTCTTTTTTATGCTTCGAATTATGGAAACTCTTCGATTAAGATACGCATTTTAAAATAATATTACAGAAACATTGGTTGAAAATATACTCGTAAAAAGTACTACATTTGAAAATACTGTACACTGTAAGGGGGAAGAGAAACCTGTCCGTTCATATTCACAGTTTCTCCGCTTAGTAGCTCTTCGGCTGTGCCGTTTAATTCGCCGGAATATGCAGTGTATTCGTTGTCACCTGCGTTGACTGCTACAAGAATCCGTTCGCTTTCAGAACAGCGCTCAAAGATCAGCTGATGATTTTGGATCACTACATTTCGGTAAGAACCATTGCAGAGTGCATCGTGGCTTTTCCGGACGGAGATTAGTTTTGATACAAAATCAGTAAGAGCATTTGGCAGTGGTTTTTCAAAACATGGGCGCAAAGCATAATCATTGTCAGGAGATTTCACGCCTTCTGCTCCCCATTCACTTCCGTAATAAAGGCAGGGAATTCCCGGCATGGAAAACAGCAGTCCATATACGAGCGGAAGATGTGATGGATTGTTCAGGATACTTGCAATCCTGGTCACATCGTGATTATCTGCAAAAGTCATCAGGTGTTTTCCACGGTAAATACACCATTGTTCAGGACCAAACTGACGATTCAGAGAGTGTGCAATCTCAAAAAGGTTCCTATCGTTGAAGCTGGAGTAGAGACCCTTATAACATTCATAGTTTGTGCAACTGTGAAGCAGTTCATCGTCGACGATCAAGTTGTAATCGCCGAAGAGTACTTCTCCGATCAAAGCAAAATCAGGTTTTAGCTCCGTACAGAAATTACGAAGACGGTGCATGAAATTGCGGTCAAGGCTGTATGCGACATCCAGGCGCAGACCATCGATATCAAATTCTGTGATCCATTTTTGGACACACGAAAGAAGGTAATCGACAACCGCAGGATTCTGGAGGTTCAGTTTGACCAGTTCAAAATGTCCTTCCCAGCCCTCGTACCAGAATCCATCATTGTAGCAGCTGTTGCCGTCAAAACTGATATGGAACCAGTCTTTGTAAGCGGAATCCCATTTGTATTTTCTGACATCTTCAAAAGCCCAGAAATTTCTTCCGACATGATTGAAGACACCGTCCAGCACAATCTTAATGCCATGTGCATGGAGTGACTGGCAGACTTCGGAAAAATCCGAATTTGCTCCGAGCCTACAGTCCAGTTTTGTGAAATCTTTTGTGTCGTAACCGTGCGTATCTGATTCGAAGACCGGATTAAAGAGGATCGCATCGATACCGAGTGACTGAAGATAATCTGTCCAGTCAAGGACTTTTCGGATTCGTGGTGTTACGATTCCATCATTGGAAAGTGGTGCACCGCAGAAACCGATTGGATAAATCTGATAAAATGTACTATGATATGCCCACATAAAAAATTCCTTCCGTTGCTGTTGATTTTGGAATCTGCCATTTAGGAGCAGATTCCAGTGTAAACACAGTATACCACAGAATGTGGGATTTTAAAATCGGGTGAAAGAAATTGCTTGTGACATTTCAGAGGAAACGTAGGTGATTTTAGGAAGAATATAAAAAAAAATTGTGGATCAGGACTAGGAGTAATATAGCTGGGAGAGAGAAGAAAAATGTTGGAAAACAGTAGAAAAATACGATAAAACAGTTGACAGAAAGACGTATTCATAATATAATCATAAAGTATGACATGAGAAGAAACAGTTTACACCAAAGCCCCGGAGTGAGCTGATTTCATAATAAACAATATTGATTTAATGAGAGAATATATTAGGAGGTCGACCAATGAAAACTTACATGGCTAATCCAGATAAGATTGAAAGAAAATGGTATGTAGTTGACGCAACAGACAAGACATTAGGACGTTTAACATCAGAAATCGCAAAAGTATTAAGAGGAAAAAATAAACCAGTTTATACACCGCACATCGACACAGGAGATTACGTAATCGTTGTAAATGCAGAGAAGATCGCAGTTACAGGTAAAAAATTAGATCAGAAAATCTACTACAATCACTCTGATTATGTAGGTGGAATGAAAGAAACTACATTAAGAGAAATGATGGATAAGAAACCAGAGAAAGTAATCGAACTTGCTGTAAAAGGAATGCTTCCAAAAGGACCTTTAGGAAGATCAATGATCAAAAAGCTTCATGTATACGCTGGATCAGAGCATGATCATCAGGCTCAGAAACCAGAAGTATTAACATTTTAAGGAAAGGTTGAAAGGAGGAAATTACAGTGGCTAAAGCAAAATTCTACGGAACAGGAAGAAGAAAAAAATCAATCGCAAGAGTATATTTAGTACCGGGAACAGGTAACATTACAATCAATAAAAGAGACATCGACGAATATTTAGGATTAGAGACATTAAAAGTTGTTGTTCGTCAGCCATTAGTAGCAACAGAGACACTTGACAAATTCGACGTATTAGTAAACGTACGCGGTGGTGGATACACAGGACAGGCTGGAGCTATCCGTCACGGTATCGCAAGAGCTTTACTTCAGGCAGATCCAGATTACAGACCAGTTCTGAAAAAAGCAGGATACTTAACACGTGACCCACGTATGAAAGAACGTAAGAAATACGGTCTCAAAGCAGCTCGTAGAGCACCACAGTTCAGTAAACGTTAATCATACGTTTCAGAACGTACAATTTCAAAAAGATTTTACAAACCTCTCAGGGAATGCTCCTTGGGAGGTTTATATTTTTGAAAAAATTATAGAATTATATTGACTTTTTTAGGGAGAATTGCATATACTTATTATAGACAAAGAATTGTCTTAGGTGAGTTTCTACCATAAAGTGGAAACCTTAAAAAAGCCGGTGAGTCTCCACCATAAAAGAGAGAACTTAAAAAAGCGGTGAGTTTCCACCATAAAGAGAGAACCTGAAAAAGAGGCGAGTAGTCGTCTCTTTTTTTGACAGATGAGGAAAAATGAAATTTTATAATATCAAAGATGAATACATCAATTATTTGAAAAAATATGATGCAAAAGTTGCAGATAATAAAAAGGGAAAGCGGCCGTATGTAGGGGTAGTGCTTGAGATTGATGGGATAAAATATTATACTCCATTTACATCGCCAAAAGAAAAGCATCGCAAAATGAAGAATACAAAAGATTTTAGGAAAATTAATCAGGGAATATATGGTGCAATCAACTTTAATAATATGATACCGGTTGTGGAATCGGCATTACTTCTTATTGATATTGATGCAATGGAAGATTCAAAATATCAGCGTTTGCTTCAAAATCAATATAAGTGTATTAAAGCTGATCGGGAACAAATTCAGTTGACAGCAAAAAGATTAAGAGATACTCTTTTTAAGAAAGATGAAGAATTGAATGGCAATGACAAGAGAATAAAGGAAAGATGTTGTGATTTGCCATTGCTGGAGGAGGTTGTGAAACATTATGACAACCATTAGTAAAAAAGAAGTACATAAATTTTTAGATAAACACCCGGATATACCTTTCTCGGCAGCTAAATTTGAATATAGTTTATATCTTGAGCCTGAAGCAGTTGAATATGCCAATGCGGTTTCAGAAAAAATGCTTGGTGAATCTGAAGAGGATTTGCGTTCGAAAAGAATGATTGAACGAGCAGAAACAACGGAAGAAATGTTGAAATTGATGCGAAAGCCTTTATCGGGAGGGAACCGAAGTAGATTAAGAGGGAAATTACTGGAATACGAAACAGTGCTGATGCCATGTATAAAAGAAAAAACTATGAAAAACGGGCAGGATATCTTTATAGAAAATACTCTTTATTTTTTCTTGCACTGTGAAGAAAACTGTTGTAATTGGCTTATGAAAGAATACTCCGATATCCGGAATGAATATTTAAGATCTATGTTGTGCTTAGTAATTGGATTTCGAGGAGATGTAGAAATGATTCCTTTTTTTGATGAAAGAAACAGAACGTCTGGAAAGAATGTATCCCCAAGAAACATATGCACAAGGTCCGATACTTGCTATTCAGGAACTTGCTGTCAGATTTCTTAATTGAAGTCTAGGAGGTGTACTGAAAAGTAATGAGAAGCCCTGCGTTTGTAACGTGTTTGCAACACCACATTCCAAGAATCCAGTAAAATCAAGCGTTCCCAGGTACCTAAACGTTAATTATACGTTTCAGAACGTACAATTTCAAAAAGATTTTATAACTCCTCAGGACTTTGGTTCTGGGGAGTTTTTTTAGCAAAATAATGAACTTGATTTGCGACACCAATATTGAAGTAGAAGTTTTTATGAACTATAATGGTTGACGAAGATTAACCATAGGAGGATGTATGGATAAGGATTTTAGCTTGGAGAAGAAAAATTTTATTGAAACTTATAATCTTGCTAGACCGATTATGACGATACTAGGAGATCAAGTCCGTCAAGAGATCCTATTAGCTTTAATAGAAAGTGGGGGGATGGGAGGAATTCGAGTTGGTGAAATACAGAAAAAAATGTCATGTTTCGCGTTCCGCGGTATCGCATCATCTTAAAGTACTCTTAGATGCGGGGATTATTAATATGAGACGTGAGGGAACAAAGAATTACTATTATATTGATTTTGATGATACGACAGTAAAGCCGGTGATATTATTTTGGCAACAAGTAGAGCCAATGTTGAAAAGATGTAGCAAAGAAAGCGAAAAGAGGTTATAAAAATGAGTGTATATTCTATTTATTTTAGTCCGACAAACAGTACAAAAGAGATTGCAAATTTGGTGGCGAATGAAGTTGGCAGTTATCAGGAAATTGATCTTAGCAAAAAAGAAGACATGGTCGATCAAGTATTTGATGCAGACGATGTTTGTGTGATTGGCGTCCCATCTTATGGAGGCCGGGTGCCAGGTATTGCACTAGAGAGAATGAATAAATTTAAAGGGAATCATGCAAAAGCTATATTGGTGGTATCATATGGAAATAGAGCATTTGAGGATACTCTGAAAGAATTAGCAGATAACTTAAGCAAAAGAGGTTTTTATTGTTTTGCTGCGATCGCTGCTATTGCAGAACATTCTATTATGCATCAATTTGCAACGGGACGTCCTGATGCCAATGATAAAAAAGAATTGAAAGGCTTTACGAAAAAAATTATAGACAAAATGAACACGGATACAGCAAACAGTGAATTACGATTGCCGGGAAATTATCCCTATAGAGAATACAATGGTGTTCCATTAAAACCAAAGGCAGGAAGAAGCTGCACGGGATGTGGTGTTTGTGCAGAGGCATGTCCTGTAGGGGCAATCTCGATTGAAAATCCAAGAAAGACAAACAAAGATTTATGTATTTCATGTATGCGATGTGTGAAAATATGTCCAAGTCATTCTAGAAAGGTCAATTCCTTTATGGTTAAGGTTGCATCAAAGAAAATGAATGCTGCTTGTCAAGAAGAAAAAGAAAATGAACTTTTTATATAGAAAATTTGAATAAAGTATATAACGAAAAACAATTTAACATATGAAACGGATAGTGTTAGAATGTGACTGGTGTTGGAAAACATAAAAGAGGAGGAAAAATATGAAAAAGAAATTTTTGAGCCTGTTTTTAGTTGCTGCATTATCCGTTTCGATGTTCGCAGGATGCGGAAAAGGCGAAGAGAAAAAAGAAGAAAATGCTGCAGCGAAAAACGAAACAAAAACAGAATATGTAAGTAAAAATGGGAACACCATGGTTCTTACATTATTTCAAAACCCAAAAACATTAGACATTCAAAAAACAAATGCAGATTATTTTATTCCGCTTCAGATTTATGATCGTCTTGTCGATGTAACTGTGAATGAAGCTGGAGAAACAGAGATTATTCCAAGTCTTGCTGAAAAATGGGATATCAGTGAAGATGGTCTTACGTACACATTCCACTTAAGAAAAGGTGTAAAATTCCACAATGGCGAAGAATTAAAAGCAGATGATGTACTATTTACCATTGATAAAGCTGTAAATCCAGAAGAAGCTTGTATCAATGCAGCTCAGTATCAGGAAGTAAAAGGGTACCAAGATCGTCTGGATGGAAAAACAGATGTGATTGAAGGTGTTAAAGTAATCGATGATTACACAGTAGCGATCACACTTTCAGCGCCATCAGCATCTTTTCTTGCAAATATGACAGGTGCTCCGGCTTCTATCTATAACCGTAAAGCTGTCGAAGAAGGAAAAGATAAATTTGGATTTGATCCAGAATATACTGTTGGTACAGGGTATATGAAGTTTAAAGACTGGACACAAGATCAGGAGATCAATCTTGTAAGAAATGATGAATATTTCAATACACCGGCTAAAATCGATGGAGTCCGCTATTTAATGAACATTGATGCCTCTACCGAACGGATGATGTTTGAAAATGGTGAGTTAGATTACATGGGTGTAAAGGCAGATGACCTTGAGCATTTCAAAAATGATGAATTTTGGAAAGATTACTTAATCGGATATCAGCCACCAAGCATGGATTACATGATTTTTAATCAGAACGATACATTCATGGCGGATGTAAATGTAAGAAAAGCTGTTCAGGCAGCAATCAATCGTGATTTGATCAATCAGAACTTCTATAATGGTGAAGGAACGTTATTAAATGGTGTTCTTCCTCCGGCAATTCCGGGATACTCTGAAGATCAAACACCAATTAAATACGATGTAGAAGAAGCAAAAAAATTATTAAAAGAAGCAGGCCATGAGTCAGATGTGACACTTACAATTCTTCAGAATGGAGAAAGTACGTATACACATCCTATTAATGAAATGATTCAGTCTATGCTTGGAGAAGCAGGAATTAAAGCTGAAATCAAAAACATGGATATGACATCTTACTGGGATACCATTGCAAGTGGAGAAGGGTATTCTATTTCACTGGGACCTGTAACAGCAGATGTTCCGGATCCAGGAGCATTCTTCACAACATTTACAGTGGAAAATAGCGCTTCGAATGGATATAACATCAAAGACAAAGCGTTAAGCGATAAGATCAAAGAAGCAAATGCAAAACTTGATCCAAAAGAAAGAATTGCAGCCCTTCAGGCATTAGAATCAGAAATCGTAACAGAACAGGCATTATACTTACCGATCGCAGCTGAAAAACGTACATGCATCATTAGCCCAAGATTGAAGAACTTTCAGCTTGGCTGGCAGGGATGGGTTTGCTGCTCAACACATAATGTAGAAATCGATGATTCTTACAATAAATAAATAGCAATGTATAAAAGGTATCAGATTTGATACCTTTTATACATATAAGGAGAAAAACTTATGCGTAAATATATTGCAAAACGAATCGCAGTATCTGTTCCTATTATTTTAGGGGTCATACTGATTACGTTTGTCTTGATGAATTACATTCCAGGAAATGCAGTAACCGCGATGATGCAAAATAAGATCAATAACGAAACGGTGGCTCGAGTGGAAGAAGAAATGCATTTGAACGATCCGATTTTGGTACGATTTGGTTTGTATATAAAAGATTTATTACATGGAGATTTGGGAACCTCTTTTGTAATGAATCAGCCAGTATTCAATCTGATTAAAAATGCATTCCCTAATACGATAAAGCTGGCATTATCGGCAATCGCATTTGCATGGATTTTAGGAATACCGATAGGAATTATAAGTGCTTTAAAGAAAAATACATGTCTGGATAAATTATTTATGGGAGTGTCACTCATGGGAATATCAATGCCGACATTTTCCATTGGAATTATTTTACAGTATTTAATTGCCTATAAATTAAAATGGCTGCCAATTAGTGGATTTACAACACCGGCACATTTAATTTTACCATCCATTGTGTTGGGATGGAGCATGGCAGGAGAGATTTCGCGTTTAATACGTGCAAATTTGATTGATGTGATTCAGGCAGATTATATAACAACAGCGAAGGCAAAGGGAAAGTCGCGTATGGGAATTGTTATTTTTCATGCACTAAAAATGTCGATTCTTCCAGTGATCACAATTATGATGATGCAATTTACATCATTGCTGGGAGGGGCATTGATCACTGAGAATATTTTTAGTATTCCGGGAATTGGAACATTATCAATCTCTGCTTTGAGCAATCGTGATATACCATTGTTACAAGGAACGATTATTCTCAGTACATTTTTAATTATTATTGGAAATCTCATTGCGGATATTATTTATGCGCTGGCAGATCCAAGAGTGCATTATGATTAGGAGGATAGCATGAAAAATATGATGAAAAATACCGGACGAAAAATAAAAAATATGTCAAAGAGGATCCAGTAGGATTTATAAGTTTTCTTATGATCTTGCTGTTTATTTTTCTTGCTGTTTTTGCAGATTTCATTGCACCGTATGGAATCAATGAAACACAGTATATGAAACCGAAGGCGGCTCCTTCTATGGAACACATTTTTGGAACAGATGAATTGAGCCGTGATATTTTCAGCAGAATTTTGTATGCATCAAGAATCTCTCTATTTATTGGATTTGCACCAACAACAATCAATTTGATCATTGGAACATTTTTGGGAATGATAGCTGGAATGACTACATTAAAATGGGTAGATACATTGATTATGAGAATTGTTGATATTGTATTGTCTTATCCGTTTATGATTCTTGCGATGGCGATTGTTTACAATTTAGGAGCAAGTACAAAAAATTTATTTTTAGCACTGATCTTAGTTGGATGGGCTGGAACAGCGAGAACGGTGAGAGCGCAAACATTATCTCTAAAAAATAGTACATATATAGAAGCAGCGCGTTCCATGGGAGTGAGCAAATGGAAAATTATGATCAAACATATTTTACCCAATATTCGCTCTTTGCTGCTTGTGCTTTACACAATGTCTATCCCGGTTGCAATTCTTTCAGAGGCAGGATTGAGTTTCCTTGGATTTGGTGCACAGCCGCCACAGACAAGTCTCGGAGTTATGGTATCTAAAGGACGTACGTATCTGTTTGATGCCCCATGGATTTCTCTGGCACCAGCAATCTATATTCTTTTTGCTTTCTTTGTGTCTCAAATTTTTTTGGAGATAGCCTTAGAGATATGTTGGATTCCAAACGTTCAGAAAGATAGGGGGATATGATGGAAGATATAGTATTACAAGTAAAAGATGTCACGATTGGTGATAAAAAATCAGGGTATTCGATTGTAGACAAAGTAAATATAGAAGTAAAAAAGCAACAGATTGTAGGGATTGTAGGAGAATCTGGCTGCGGGAAAAGCATGACAAGCTTGGCAATCATGCAGTTGATGCCGGTGAACATTGCAATAAAAGAAGGACAGATTCTATTTTCTGGTGAGGAACTAACGGCACTCAAAGAAAAAGAATTACGGAAAGTGCGAGGAAAAGATATTTCTATGATCTTTCAGGAACCAGTGCGCGCTCTGCATCCACTGCATAAAGTAGGAAAACAAATTGAAGAAAGTCTGAAGATTCATACAAATTTGTCAAAAGAGGATAGAAAAAAACAAACTATTTCCCTCATGAAATCTGTTGGAATACCAGATGCAGAAATGAGGTATGATCAATATCCACATCAGCTTTCCGGAGGGTTAAATCAAAGAATTATGATTGCTATGGCGATTGCAGCAGATCCATCCCTGATTATTGCGGATGAGCCGACAACCGCGTTAGATGTTACAATTCAAGCTCAGATTTTACAATTGCTGCGATCCTTGCGTGAAAGAAGAGGAGTATCGCTCATCTTGATTTCGCATGATTTAGCGGTGATTTGTGAAAACTGTGATTATGTATATGTGATGTATTGTGGCCAGATTGTAGAGGAAGCAGATGTAAGGACATTTTTCCAATCTCCGAAACATCCGTATACGCAGGCACTTATTCAGGCTTCTCCTGATCCAGAGCAAAAAAATAGATCAATTGATGGCAATTAAAGGAACGGTTCCGTCTATCGAAAATATTCCGGAGGGATGTCGATTTGCGGAGCGATGTCCGCATAAAACAGAACGATGTACCAAAGTAGAGCCAAAATTGTATGAGCAAAATGATGGGACAAAAGTCAAATGCTTTTTATTTGAAGAGGGTAGATAATTTATGGGAAATTCATTAATCATAGCACAAAATATAAGTAAAACTTTTGTGGCAAAAGGACTGTTTAGTGCAAAAAAGGAAAATCATGTATTACATCATGTTGATTTAGAAATTTACAACAATGAAACGTTAGCTCTTGTGGGAGAATCGGGATGTGGAAAAACAACATTGGGACGAATCATTCTAGGATTAGAAAAGCCGACAGATGGAAATATACTTTTTGAGGGAGAAAATATTTTTTCTAAAAAAGAAGTAAAAAAGGAAATGCGTAAAAATATGCAGATGGTCTTTCAGGATCCTTATGCATCTTTAGATCCAAAGATGAAAGTGGAAGAAATCCTGATGGAACCGCTTTTGGCAAATAAAGTGTATGCAAATAAAAAGGAAGCAAGAAAAAAAGTAAAAGAACTATTGGAAATTGTGGGGCTTAACGAAACGCATATGAAGCGATATCCTTATCAATTTTCAGGGGGACAACGTCAGCGAATTGGGATTGCAAGGGCCTTAGCATTGGAACCGGCATTTATTGCATGCGATGAACCAGTATCTGCACTGGATGTTTCTGTACAAGCACAGATTTTGAATTTATTAAAGGAAATCCAGAAAAATCGTAATTTGAGTTTATTGTTCATTTCACATGATTTGGGAGTTGTGCGCTATATTGCGGATCGAGTTGCGATCATGTACTTGGGAAGAATCTGTGAGATTGGTTCCGTTGAAGAAGTGTATACCAATCCAAAACATCCTTATACAGAATATTTGCTCCAATCGGTTCCTAAAATGAGAGTTCCAAATGGGGACAAAGAAGATTTGCAACAATCTTTACAAGAGGCCAATGAAATCAAAGTAGAAAAAAGAGAAGATATGTGTCCATTTTATTCACGTTGTAAATATCATACAGATATTTGTAAGCAGAAATTTCCAGAACAAAAGAAAAGAAATGAAACAATATTTTTTTGCCATCATCCCTTAGCTTAGTAAGGAAACTGTATATGAGATAAAAAAGACTGGTAAACAGTGGTTGATATGATTTTACCACTGCTTATCAGTCTTAGTATTTTATTCGATAGGAAGCTGTAATTGTGTAATATATTCTGATTCATCAGAAGTTGTGTGAATGTCGATCCAAAGAATTTCCAATAAGTTACCAAGCACTTTGAAGTTGTGAGTGTGTGCATATTGGATGAGTTCTTGTCCCCAGTAGGAGCTCTGTTTATAATCCCCGCGATAAGTGACGCAAAGGTAATGACCGCCGGCAAGAATATCCTCGCCTTCTTCATCGATAAGAAAAACAGATTGATAGGAAAGCACTTTTTTATTTACGAGAGAGGGCAGAGAAATCATAGTTCCAATTTGATTACTTCCGATAATGTATAAGCGATTTTGATTTAGATTGATAAGCTGTTTGATCAGAACATCCATTTCTTCTTCATTTTTATATCCTTCGGGAAGAAGGTGGCAACGGCGAGGGGGAATATTCATTAAGCAGATTTCACCTAAGGGAAGAGATAATGCGGAATGAATGTTATGCAATCTGTGCTCTACATTTTTTTGCAACTTTTGCAGATACTGTATTTGCTTTGCAATCGCGTCTTTTTCGTCTTCCAGCATAGAAATTGAAGACAAAACTGTATGATGGTCTAAGTATTCGCGGATTTGTTCCATTGTAAATCCAATGGAGCGTAAATCTCGGATTACATTTAATCTCCATATGTCGTGAATACTATAATAGCGATATCCAGATTCAGAACGCTGAGGTTTGATAATTCCAATTTCTTCATAATAACGTATAGAATCTACACCGATTCCATATAATTTAGAAATTTCACCAATTTTAAAAAAATTTTTCATATTTTCTATTGATCTCCTTGACTCTAGTATTATACCAGAGTTTATAATGAGTGTATAGATTTCATGATAGGTTAATAGAAAGGATTTTTTAAAATGCGTTCAGTTTGGAAGGAAATGAAATTATCATCCGTATTACTTTTACTATTGGGAAGTGCGATATTGGCATTTGGACTTTACAATATCCATTCAATGTCCAATGTGACAGAGGGCGGAATTTTAGGGTTAACACTTCTTTTAGAATATTGGTTTGGGATTTCGCCATCGGTTTCAGGATTTATACTGACGGTATTATGTTACCTTTTGGGATGGAAATTATTGGGAAAACTTTTTCTTGTATATTCTTTTATTTCTTCTATTGGATTTTCTGTTTTTTATGGGATCTTCGAACAGTTTGATCCATTATTCCCTGACATTGCCACAAAACCACTTCTGGCAGCAGTTGTAGGAGCAATATTTGTAGGGGTAAGCGTAGGGTTATGTGTTCGAGTAGGTGGAGCTCCGACTGGAGATGATGCGCTTGCAATGAGTTTGGATCGAGTACTTCCGTTGGATATCCAATGGATTTATTTGATCAGTGATCTGGTGGTATTGCTTATCTCTCTCACCTACATTCCAGTAAGTAAGATCATTTATTCGCTTTTGACCGTTATTTTATCCGGACAGATTATTGGGGTTATGCAAAAGATTCAATTTAGAAAAAAGGATAAAGAGGACTCTTATTCTTTTGCTGTGGAATCAAACAGAGAGAGTTGGACAGCGGGGGATGGAGATATCAGCCAATAGACAGAAAGCATTTATTACTCCTCAGGATTTTAATCTTGAGGAGTTTCTGTATATGTTTTTAGTCGATCTTCATTTCCATCTGCGAGCGCCTGCTCGTAATACCAGCATTTGAACTGGATCATGTCGAGTACTTTTTCCAATTTTTCAATTTTTTCTTCTACCACTTTGCGCTGATGTAGAAATAGTTCTAAGCGCTTTTCATAAGTGGAACTTCCTTGGGCACACCATTCCATAAATAACTTGATTTCTTTGATCTTCAGCCCAGATTTTTTCAGGCATTCGATCATCCGGAGTGCCTCCAGTTCTTTTTCACTGAATTTACGGATGCCGGAAGTCCGCTCAAGTGTCGGGAACAGACCTTCCTTGTCATAATAGCGGATGGTAGAGATAGGAAGGTGAACTAGTTTTGCGACTTGGCCAATTGTATACATATGGGTTCCTCCAATTTCATTTATCAGATCTCTTTTTTGATTTTTGAAAATAAGTATTGACCTAAAGTTAAGTTCAGGTATTATGATGAACATAACATGAATAGCGAAGAAAGTCAATGTGTGCAGAGCTGCTCAAAAGCGACAAGGGTTCTTGGATAGAGCATGCTTTGCAAAAAGTGGAAAGGAAGGAAAAATTATGTTAGGAAATTTTCAATATTGTAATCCAACAAAACTTTATTTTGGGGAACAATCCCTTACTTTTTTGAAAGAAGAATTAGAAAAATACGGACCAAAGGTGCAGCTGAGTTATGGAAGAGACTCGATTAAGAAAAACGGCATCTATGATCAGGTAATGGAACTGTTAAAAGAAGCAGGGAAAACAGTGTTTGAGGACCCAGGAGTAATGCCGAATCCGACAGTAGAAAAATTGTATGAGGGATGTAAGATCGCGAGAGAAAACGAGGTGGATCTGATTCTTGCAGTAGGGGGAGGATCGGTGTGTGATTATGCAAAGGCCGTCTCGGTATCTGCATATTGTGAGGAAGATCCATGGGAAAAATATTATGAGAGGATGGAAGAGGTAGATAATCGAATCATCCCGGTTGGATGTGTGCTGACAATGGTAGGAACTGGATCAGAGATGAATGGTGGTTCAGTCATTACAAATTCGGAGAGGAAACGGAAGATCGGTCATGTATTTGGGGAGAATGTTTTCCCGAAATTCTCCATTTTAAATCCGGTATTTACCTATACATTGCCAAAATATCAGATGGTAGCAGGAAGTCATATGATATTTTTTAATCACATTACCGAACAATATTTTTCCGGGGAGGATGACAATACTTCAGACTATGTCATGGAGGGCTGGATGAAGATCCTTCTGATCCATTCTTCAAGAATTGCGGTTGCAGATCCAATGGATTATGAGGCGCGCAGCAATATTATGTGGACGGCAACATGGGCATTGAATACTATGGTGGAAGCAGGGAAAGACAACCGATTGGATGGTTCATATGATAGGGCAGTCAGTCGGCGCATATACAGACGCCACACATGGAATGACACTGGCTGCAGTCTCAATGGCATACTACCGTTATATTTGTCCATATGGTTTGCGGAAATTTGTGCGGTTTGCCGAGAATGTCTGGGGAGTACAGACAGAAGGAAAGAGTAAAGAGCAGATTGCAAAGGAAGGTCTGGCAAGCATGGAAAGCTGGATGCGTGAAATTGGGCTTGTCATGAATCTGCGGGAACTTGGTGTGACAGAAGAGATGATAGAGGGAATTGCAGAAGGAACATTTGTTATGGACGGGGGATATAAGATTCTTTCGCATGAAGAAATTGTCGATATTTTGAGGAAAAGTATGGAATAGATGGTGAACCCTCTGGAGAGAGGAGAGGAAAGAAATGAAACGTTCAAAAATTAGTCAATGTATAAAAGAGATTGCAATACTGTAAGGTATCAGTCAATGCAGTAGTGGTAGAAACAAGAATCCCCTTGCTTTAGCTATGGGGAGTGCCAAGAACTTAAGGAGAAGTATCATGTTTATTGGGAAACATGTATACTCTCCTTTTTTTGGCTGTTTCTCCACTCTCTTGGTGAGATACCATAGATTCTTTTGAATGCGCGCGAAAAGTGTAACTGATTTTCATAACCGACAGCAGAGCCTATTTCTGCAATGGACAGAGAAGTTAATTTCAGCAGTTCGGTTGCTTTCAGCATTCTGTAATTCATTAAAAATTCTTGTGGTGAACGGCCAAGTGCTTTCTTAAATATTTTCCCAAAATAACTTCGGTTAATTCCACAGACAGAGGCGATTTCTTCAATAGAAATATTGTTTTGAAAATTTTGTTCTATATAGTGGATCGCCTCTTTGATATAGTAATCACTCATTTTACTTGAAGGAGCAGAATTGGATCGTTTGGAGGACTGAATTAAATGATCAAGAAAGAGATACAGGTGTCCAATCAAGTGAAAAGGCGATTCTTCTGCATTGTGCACAATATAAAGCATTTCATTCAGTAATTGTTCTTTGAGATCTTTGGAGTGAGAACGGTAGACTGGAGTGTTAGGGGACAATTCTGTCAGCTGAAGGATTTCTTTTACATTTTAATCCATCAAACTCAATCCAGACATATTCCCACGGAAGATTTTTCATCAGCATAATAGGTTGTAATCTGTCCGGGGAAAATCAGAAAACCCTGTCCACTTTTGATGGAATAGGTCTGTGTGATCCCTTTCGAATCATCTGCCATTAATGTTCCAGTTCCGGAAATGACATAGTGGAAAAGATAATGATTTCTGGCAACCGGGCCGAATGAATGACCAGGATCGCACTGTTCATAGCCATATTGATACATACCAAGATCGATAAAGTTTTCATGTGGAAATATATGAAAAAATGTGTTGCTCATAAGGGCTCCTTTCAGTAAATATACCATAATGCGGTCTTATTTACTATAATACCATAAAAAATCGTATTGTGGTATAAAATAGGAAATAAATTGCTATTTCTGATAGCATAAAGGCATGTTATGATTAATTTAACTAAAACGGAAGAAAAAATGAATGCGAAAGGAGTATGGAATATGTCGAAAAAAGGCATTGTAAGAAACATTTCCCTGATGTTGGCAGCTGTGTTGGGAACAGTAAATTTTGGGGGCTGTGGGGAGGAAGCCTCCAGTGATCGCGCAGAAGTTGAGATGGTGTGTTATAAACCGGAGGCAGTGAAGGCATTTGAAAAAATAGAAGCGCGTTTCAATGAGACGCATGATGACATCCATCTGACGATTTCTTCTCCAAATGAAGCTATGACAATTTTAAAAACAAGATTTATCAGAGAAGATTATCCAGATATCATTGGAATTGGAGGAGACAGCAACTATTCTAACTTTCTGGATGCAGATTTATTTCTGGATATTTCAGAGTTAGAAGAATTGGAACAAGTAAAAAAGTCTTATCTCCAGATGGATAAAGAATTAGAATTTGTTCCGCAGGAAGGTGCTTACGCACTTCCATATGCAGCCAATGCAGCGGGAGTTCTCTATAACAAGGAAATGTTTCAAAAATATGGATGGGAGATTCCTGAAACATGGGAAGAATTTATGACATTATGTAACGAGATTCAAAGCTGTGGGATTCAGCCATTGTATTTTGGATTTAAAGATACATGGACTTGTCTTGCACCGTGGAATGCATTGGCAGTTGGTCTGGCAGATTCCGACATATGCAGCCAGGTAAATAGGGAGGAGACAACTTTTAAAGAAGCATATCATGAAACTGCCGAGAAAATAAAAGCGCTTCTTCCATATGCAGAAGACAATCCGTATGCTTATAGCTATAACGATGCATGTACCGCGTTTGCCCGGGGAGAATCGGCGATGTATCCGATTGGAAGTTATGCAATCCCTCAGATTAAATCAGTCAATCCGGATATGAAAATTGATTCATTTGTATTTCCGGCGAATGATTCTGAGAAGGAGAATGTATTAAATTCAGGAATTGATCTTCAGTTTTGCGTTATGAAAAATACAGAACAAAAGGAAGCAGTTTATGAAGTACTTCGTTTTTTATATGAGGACGAGGTAATTCAGATTTATCTGGAAGATCAGGGAGGAATTGCCTGCAAAGAGGGGGATTTTTCTATTCCAAGCGAACTGACGGGGATGAGAGAATATATTAGAAATGACAGAATGGCAGATTTTCAAGATCATCATTATCCGAGCGAAATGAGTGTGGATGCGATGATTCAGACGTATTTGCTGGATGAAAGTGACAATTCAGCAGATAAATTTCTGAAACGGTTTGACACGGAATGGAAACGATATAACAGAGATTTGATCCGCAAAGTGCAGGAGTATGAAAAAGGGATGGAGGATGCACAATGAAAAAGAAAATGAGCAATCGAGAGAGAACATTTCTGGCAATTGTAATACCGGTAGTTGTGTTGTTTTTTATGTTCAATACGTTGCCGATGCTAAAAGGAATTGTATATAGTTTTACAAATTATAAAGGGTATGGTTCTTATGAATATGTGGGATTGAGAAATTATATCGACTTGTTTACGGACGCAAGAGTAGGGAAAAGTTATCTGTTTACATTCAAGTATGCGATTGCTGGAACAATATTGGTAAATGTTCTGAGTTTGCTTATGGCACTTGGATTAAATAGCAAGATCCGATTTAAGAGTGCTTTGCGTGGGATTTATTTTGTGCCGAATATTCTGGGAGGTCTTGTGATCGGATATATTTTCAGTTTTATTTTTACTTATATCCTTCCAGTGGTTGGCGATGTATTCGGGATTGGATTTCTACAGAACAGTATTCTTGCGAGTGAGAAGTATGCATGGATTGGAGTGCTGATTGTCGGTGTGTGGCAGGCGGTGGCGATGAATACCATTATTTATATTTCCGGTCTTCAGACGGTCCCATCGGATATTTATGAGGCGAGTATGCTTGATGGAGCCGGGAATTGGAAAGAATTTTGGAAAGTAACATTTCCACTGGTGATGCCATTTGTAACGATCAATCTCATTTTAAGTACAAAAAATTTTTTGATGGTATTTGATCAGATTCTGTCTTTGACAAAGGGAGGACCAGCACAGAGTACAGAATCGATCTCTTATCTGATTTATAAAAATGGTATGGACGGCGGTCAGTTTGGGTTTCAGAGCGCAAATGCAGTATTGTTTTTTGTTGTCATCGTAGCCATTTCAATTTTTCAAATGACAGTTATGGGAAAGAAGGAGGAGCAGTTATAATGCAGAGAAAGAAAAAAACAAATTGGATCTTAACGATTGTATTAGTATTGGGAACAGCGACTGTGTTTTTTCCTCTTTACATGGCAGTAATCATCGCATTTAAGCAACCAAGCGAGATGACAAACGATGTGGCAGGCGCATTATCTTTTCCGGCAAAGTGGAGTCTGGATAACTTCCGGCAGGCGATGGAAGTGACTGATTTCTGGCATTCGCTTGGAAATAGTTTGTTGATTACACTGGCGACAATCGTGCTGGCAATTTTAATTCATTCGATTGCCGGTTATGTGATTGGGAGAGGTATGGCAAAGAAGAAAAGCTTTCGGTTTATTTATTTGTATATTGTAAGTGGAATGTTTGTGCCATTTTCGATTCTTATGATGCCGCTTGTAAAGCAGACTGCACAGATGGGACTTGGGAATCGGCTGGGAGTGATCATTTTATATCTTGTATTTTATATGCCGATGAATGTGTTGCTTTATACCGGATACTTGAAAAACATTCCAGTGGCGTTAGAAGAGGCGGCGGATATTGACGGGGCAAGCGCATGGAAGACATATTGGAAGATTATTTTCCCGATGATGATGCCTATGCATGCGACAGTTGCAATTTTGACAGCTCTTGGGACATGGAATGATGTGATGACGCCATTGGTCATTATGTCAGGTACCGGACATAATACGCTTCCGCTGGCCCAGTTAAATTTCCAGACACAGTTTGGAACGAATTATAATCTCGCATTTGCATCCTATATTCTGGCATTGATTCCAATTTTAGTATTTTATGTAATCTGCCAGAAACAGATTTTGAATGGTGTAGCAAATGGAGCAGTGAAAGGATAGAGACAGAATGAAACTGAAAAATAAAGTGATGTTGATTACTTATGCGGACAGCATGGGAAAGAACTTGAAAGAATTACATACGGTATTGAATACCTATTATAGAGATGCTGTGGGAGGCGTTCATATTTTGCCGTTTTTTCCATCTTCTGCGGATCGCGGATTTGCACCAATGCGCTATGATGTGGTAGATGAAGCGTTTGGAACTTATGAAGATATTGAAGCAATCGGAAGAGAATATTATCTGATGTTTGATTTTATGGTAAACCATATTTCTTCCTCTTCAGAATATTTTCAGGATTTTCTGAAAAGAAAGAATGAATCAAAATATGCCGATTTCTTTATTCGTTACGAGGAGTTTTGGGGAAAGGGAGCGCCGACGCAGGAACAACTTGATAAGATTTACAAGAGAAAGCCAAGGGCACCCTATATTGAAGTGGAATTTCAAGATGGAACAACAGAAAAAATCTGGTGCACTTTCTGTGAAGAGCAGATTGATCTAGATGTCAGAAAGGAAGCGGTAAAATCATTTATCAAAGGAACGCTGGAGCAGATGTGCCAAAATGGAGCATCTTTGATACGTCTGGATGCATTCGCTTATGCAATTAAGAAAGAAGATACGAACTGCTTTTTTGTAGAACCGGATATTTGGGAATTGCTACATGAAATTGAGCAAATTGTTGGACGGTACGAAGTGGAAATTCTTCCGGAAATCCATGAACATTATACGATTCCGATGAAAATTGCAGAGAAGGGATTCTGGGTTTATGATTTTGCGCTGCCAGTGCTGACACTTCACGCACTTTATAATCATACGGGGGTATATTTAAAGAAGTGGCTGGAGATGTGCCCAATGAAACAATTTACAACCTTGGATACTCATGATGGGATAGGGATTGTAGATGTGAAAGATCTTCTTCCTGACGAGGAGGTTTACATGGTACAGGAACAGATGTATCGGCAAGGGGCAAATGTAAAGAAAATTTACAGTTCGGAAGCATATAATAATCTGGATGTATATCAGGTCAACACGACCTATTATTCTGCACTTGGCAATCGAGACGATGCCTATTTGCTGGCTAGAGCGATTCAGTTCTTTGCACCGGGAATCCCACAAGTATATTATGTGGGACTTCTCGCAGGGGAAAATGATCTCGAATTGATGGAAAAGACGAAAAATGGACGGGATATTAATCGACACTATTATACACTGGAAGAGATTGCAGGGGAGCAGGAGCGCCCGGTTGTAAGGAAATTGAAAAAGCTCATGGCGATTCGTAATATGGAACCGGCATTTCATCTGGATGGAAAAATCCAGGTGGAAACGGAGGGGGAGAGACTTGTGATCACAAGGAAATACAAGGAAAATAGTATTCGATTGTCAGCAGATTTGAGGTCTTATGGATTTGAGATTACCCGGTATGGAAAGGATTATGAAAACGGAAAGGAAACGATAGTATGGCAATAACAGTAAAGGATCAGATTTTTTCTCTGGAAACTGCGAATACACTTTATCAGATGAAGGCAGATTCGTTTGGGGTAGTGAAACATTTGTGGTATGGGGAAAAAACGGGAGTGAGCATGGAGTATCTCTTGGATTATCCGGATGTGGGATTTTCCGGAAATATTTATGAAGCAGAAAATGACAGAACGTATTCGTTGAATACAATGCCGTTAGAGTATGCAGGGAGTGGAGTGGGAGATTTCCGGGTACCAGCAGTGACGGTGCGGCATGCAGATGGCAGTCAGGCACTGGATTTACGGTTTCAGAAATATTTTATCAGGAAAGGAAAATACAGTATTCCGGGACTGCCGGCAGTTTATGCAGAGGAGAACGAGGCGGAAACACTGGAGATTCTTATGAAAGATACGGCATCTGAAACAGAGGTACATCTTTTCTATGGAGTACTGGAAGAGGCAGATGTGATCACGCGGAGTGTAATGATCATAAACCGGGGAAGTATGCCAATCGTGCTTGAGCGTGCACATAGTCTTTGCATGGATATTCCGGACGGAAATTGGGACTGGATTCATTTTCACGGAAGACATACGATGGAACGAGAGGCAGAACGTACCCCACTATTTTACGGAATTCAGGAAAGCAGCAGTACAAGAGGAACATCAAGTCATCAGCAGAATCCATCGGTTCTGCTCTGCGAGAGAGACTGTACAGAAAAAGATGGGGAGTGTATGGGAGCGGTACTGATGTACAGTGGTGGTTTCCAGACACAGATAGAGAAAGATCAGCTTGGGCAGACACGACTTGTAATGGGAATTCACCCGGATACTTTTTCATGGCAACTGGAACCGGAACAGAATTTTTGGACGCCAGAAGTAATCTTATCTTATTCGGCAAATGGAATGGCGGAATTGTCACAGAGGTTTCATCATGTCATACGCCACAATGTATGTAGAGGAGCATATCAGCTGACAAAACGTCCAGTTCTAATCAACAACTGGGAAGCGACTTATTTTGATTTTAATGAAGAAGACATAGAACAGATTGCCCGTCAGGCAGCAAAACTAGGTATTGATATGATGGTGTTAGATGATGGCTGGTTTGGAAAACGGGATTCTGATACATCAGGGCTCGGAGACTGGGAAGTAAATGAAAAGAAGTTGAAGGGGGCTGGGAGCACTTGTCAGAAAAATCAATGATATGGGCATGAAATTTGGAATATGGTTTGAACCAGAAATGATTTCCGAAGACAGTGAGTTGTTCCGGGCGCACCCGGAATGGGCAATCAGTATTCCAGGGAGAAAGCCTATGAGAAGCAGATATCAGTTAGTACTTGATATGGCGAATCCGGAAGTAGTAGAATATTTATATCGGTCTATCAGTAAGATTCTGAGAGACAATCATATCGAATATGTTAAATGGGATATGAATCGCAGCATTTCTGACTGGTATACATCGATACTTCCAGCAGAACGTCAGAAAGAAATGCCGCATAGATATGTGTTAGGTGTTTATGAACTTTTAGAACGTCTGACAGATGAATTTCCAGAAGTATTATTTGAGGGCTGTAGTGGAGGTGGAGGCAGATTTGATGCCGGAATGCTGTACTATTGCCCGCAGATTTGGTGCAGTGATAATACAGATGCCCATGAAAGAACGTTTATCCAGTATGGAACAAGCTTTTTTTATCCGATATCTGCGGTTGGTTCTCATGTATCTGCCGTACCGAATCATCAGACTGGTAGAATTACGTCGCTTGAGACGAGAGGAACAGTAGCAATGGCGGGAAGCTTTGGCTATGAACTTGATCTGAATCAGCTGGATCAGAATGAGAAAGAGAAAGTTGCGGAGCAGGTGAAGGCGTATAAGGAGTATCAGGAACTGATTTATGGCGGAAAGTATTATAGACTGAGTAATCCGAAAAAAGATGATTTGGCAGCATGGGAGTTTATTTCGGAGGACTGCAGTAAGATTCTTGTACAAGGTGTGGCATTCAGAGCTGCATCAAATGTACTGCGCCATCGCATTAAGCTATTAGGAGTGGATGCAACAGCAATTTATAGGTTTGTGAAAGGCAGACAAAAAGAAGAGAAGCTTAGCGGTAAGGCACTTATGACAGGCGGGATTCTTATACCAGCAATCAAAGGCGATGATGTGGCATTTGAATTTTATCTGGAAAAAATAGAAGAATGTTAAGAGGTGCGTGAAGGGGGAAAGAATATGTATGATGTAGCAGCGCTTGGAGAACTTTTGATCGATTTTACAGAAAGTGGAAAAAGTGAGCAGGGGAATCAGCTTCTGGAAGTAAATCCGGGCGGCGCCCCGTGCAATGTATTGGCAATGTTAAATAATCTTGGGAAGAAGGTTGCTTTTATAGGGAAAGTTGGGCAGGATATGTTCGGAACTCTGCTGAAACATACATTGGATGAAGTAGGAATCTGTTCTAAAAGTCTTCGGATGGACCCGGAAGTGCGGACTACACTGGCATTTGTGCATACGTTGCCGGATGGGGACCGGGAGTTTTCTTTTTATCGGAACCCCGGAGCAGATATGATGCTGAGGGAAGAAGAGGTGGATCTAGAACTGATCCGAAATACAAAAATCTTTCACTTTGGAACACTCTCTATGACACATGAAGGTGTGAGAAATGCAACAAAAAAAGCGATCTGCTGTGCGAAAGAAGCCGGGGCGGTCATTTCCTTTGACCCGAATCTGAGGGAGCCGCTCTGGGAATCTCTGGATCTTGCAAAAGAGCAGATGGAGTATGGGTTTAGACAATGTGATGTCCTGAAAATATCTGATAATGAGATTCAATTCGTCACAGGACAGGAAGACTACGACAAGGGAATCCGTATGCTACAAGAAAAATATCATATTCCTTTAATTCTTCTTACGATGGGGAAAGAAGGAAGCCGTGCATATTATAAGGAAATGTGCGTAGAAAAGGCGGGGTTTTGTGTAGAAGCCATTGAGACAACAGGAGCAGGTGATACGTTCTGTGGCTGTGCGTTAGGATACCTGTTGGAACACAATCTAGAGCAGTTGTCAAAAGAAGATTTAGAGGAACTGCTGACATTTGCAAACGCAGGGGCGGCGCTGATCACTTTAAAAAAAGGAGCAATCCGCTCGATGCCGAAGAAAGAAGAAATCAGAAAATTTCTGGAAGATCAAAAAATTGACTTTTAGTTATTAGTGTGTTACTATTTTCTAGAAAAGTAAATAGCCGGGGAGCTTGTAGACAGGCTGAGAGGAAGGTGTGAACTTCGACCCTGATACCTGATTTGGATAATGCCAACGTAGGAAAGAATTGATTTTAAGAAGTTTGACGGAGTACCAATTGAGGTACTCTGTTTTTTTATTATATTTTATTACATAGGAAATTTCCGAGAAATGCTATGGAATAAAAAGCAGAGTCCTATGAAAAAATGCTCCGCCCAGGTATAATCCTTGAAATCCTTTTGGAGTTCTGTCATAAAAAAATTCCGGCACAGAGCAAATGAAAAATATTCTGCCGCGGGCAGAAGAAAGAAGAGGTACATCATATGTCAGAAAAATACTACACACAGATGGAAGCAGCAAGAAAGGGAATCATCACAGAGGAGATGCGGGCAGTTGCGCGGAAGGAATACCGTACAGAGGAGGAAATCCGGGATCTGGTGGCGAAAGGACAGGTGGCGATCTGCGCCAACAAAAGGCATAAATGCCTGGATCCAAATGGAGTAGGATCTATGCTTCGTACGAAGATCAATGTAAATCTGGGAGTGTCAAAAGATTGCAAAGATTATGAGGTTGAGATGGAAAAAGTCATGGCGGCGGTAAATATGGGAGCAGAGGCAATTATGGACCTTTCTTCTCATGGGAATACGCAGCCATTTCGAAGAAAACTGACACAAGAATGTCCGGCGATGATCGGAACCGTTCCGGTTTATGATAGTGTGATTCATTATAAGAGAGATCTTGCCACACTGACAGCAAAAGATTTTATTGATGTAGTAAGACTCCACGCAGAGGATGGAGTGGATTTTGTCACACTGCACTGTGGAATTACAAGAAAGACAATTGAACAGATCAAGAAGCATAAAAGAAAAATGAATATTGTATCCAGAGGCGGATCGCTTGTGTTTGCGTGGATGAGTATGACTGGAAATGAAAATCCATTTTACGAATACTTTGATGAGATTCTTGAAATCTGCCGGGAATATGATGTCACAATTTCACTTGGGGATGCATGCCGTCCGGGCTGTCTGGCCGATGCGAGTGACGTGTGTCAGATTGAAGAGTTGGTGCGCTTGGGAGAGCTGACAAAACGTGCATGGGCAAAAGATGTGCAGGTGATGGTAGAAGGCCCGGGGCATATGCCATTGGATCAGATTGAAGCAAATATGAAATTGCAGCAGACAATCTGCATGGGTGCTCCGTTTTATGTACTGGGACCGATCGTGACTGATATTGCACCGGGATATGACCATATTACAGCGGCGATCGGAGGTGCAGTAGCAGCTTCAGCAGGTGCAGCATTTCTTTGCTATGTGACACCGGCAGAACATCTGGCGCTTCCGAATGTAGAAGATGTCAAACAGGGGATCATCGCTTCCAGAATTGCAGCGCATGCCGCAGATATTGCAAAACATGTTCCGCACGCAAGAGATATTGATGATCGTATGGCGGATGCCAGAAGAACTTTTGATTGGGAGGAGCAGTGGAAGTGTTCTATGGATCCAGAAACGGCAAAACAGATTCGGGAAGACCGCAAACCGGAAATTGAAGAGAGTTGCTCTATGTGTGGAAAATTCTGTGCGGTCAGAAGTATGAATAAGGCATTGAATGGAGAGTATATCGATATTCTGTAATAAAAATTCAGAACAGTGAAAGATGATGGAGCACTTCAATGCAAGTGTATAAACTGCATAAAAAATAAATGGAAAATATAAAAATATTGTATTTTTTGTACAAACACCGTATAATAAACCTACTAGCACAGATTGCAGGAAAGTGTGATAAGGAGGAAGAAAACGATGTATAGAATCTCTAATTTTACGAATAATGATGATATTAAAGTGTTAAACTCTCTTGGTCCGTTTACTGTCATAGAATATCAGCGTGATTTAAGTGTGATGCCGCACAATGCCGCGTTGGCCTATTTTTGTAATGAGATGAATGTGAGAAAGCGCCAGGTTATCTGTGATGTCAATCAGGCAAATATCACACTTCAGGCAGGAGCAATGCAGTGGACCGTAGGCAATGTCAATGCGACAACGGGAGTAAAAGGTGTGGGCGATTTCTTTGGAAAAGCAGTCAGGGGAAAAGCAACCGGGGAATCGGCGATCAAGCCGGAATATACCGGAAACGGAATTCTTGTGTTGGAACCGACTTATAAGCACATCCTACTGGTAGATTTAAAAGACTGGAATGGTTCCATCGTGTTGGATGACGGATTGTTCCTGGCATGTGATGCAAGACTGAAGCACAAAGCAGTGATGCGCTCCAATCTTTCTTCTGCTGTTGCAGGAAATGAAGGATTGTTCAATCTTGGAGTGGTAGGAGAGGGAGTGCTTTGTCTGGAAGCACCTTGTCCGAAAGAGGAGCTTGTGGAGATCACTCTCCAGGATGATGTATTGAAAGTAGATGGCAACATGGCGATCGCATGGAGCGGCAGCTTAAGTTTTACTGTAGAACGGTCAGGAAAGACACTGATAGGTTCGGCAGCTTCGGGGGAAGGACTTGTAAATGTGTATCGTGGAACCGGAAAAGTTCTCCTGGCTCCAGTGCTGGATGGAGCAGTATAGAGTAGCCAGCTTTGCATAGTATTAGAAAATCTATATTAGGAAAAAGAAAAATGAAATTTGTGTAAAATATACAAGAAATATGTAGCATTTTTGTATAATATAATGGTATAATCAGTTGCGCAAAAGCTTTATGCAGAGAGGAGAATGTTATTTATATGGTAGATTTAAAAGCAAGACCGTATTATCTGTCAGAGGAAGACTGTCAATGGGTAAAAGACACAATTGCAAATATGAGCCCGGAAGAAAAAGTAGGACAGTTATTCTTTCAGCTGACAGCTTCACACGATGAAGAATATTTAAAAGAATTAATGGAAAAATATCACCTTGGTGGATGCCGTTACAATCCGGCTCCGGGAAAGGCGATTCAGGAACAGAATCGGATCCTTCAGAAATATGCAAAGGTTCCGGTATTTATCGCATGCAACACAGAAGCCGGAGGAGACGGCGCATGTGCAGATGGGACACATATTGGAGCTGGTGTGAAGATCGCAGCTACAGATAAGGAAGAGTATGCATTTGCATTAGGAAAGATGGCAAATGAACAGGCAGCGGCAATCGGATGTAACATGGCATTTGCACCGGTGGCAGATATTCTTTACAACTGGGAGAATACAGAGATTGTGACACGTGCATTCGGCGGAGATGCAGAACGTGTAGCAACTATGAGCAAAGCATATTTAAATGGAGCACATACGATTCCGGGATTTGCATGCGCAGCGAAACATTTTCCGGGAAATGGACAAGACTTCAGAGATGCGCACATTGCAAACAATGTAAACTATTTTGATGTGGAAAAATGGGATGAGACTTACGGACATGTTTACCGTACATTGATTGAGAATGATCTGGATGCGATCATGGGAGGACACATCATGCTTCCTTCTTATGCAAAAGCCATTAATCCTGAGTTAAAGGACGAAGATATGATGCCGGCTACATTAAGTCCGGAGATCATGACAGGTCTTTTGAGAGACAGACTTGGATTCAACGGTATGGTCGTGACAGATGCTTCCCATATGGTAGCAATGACAGACCGAATGAAGCGTTCAGAGATGCTTCCGGCAAGTATCAATGCAGGTTGTGATATGTTCTTATTCTTCAATGATCCAGAGGAAGATTTTGCTACAATGCTTGGTGCATACAAGACAGGAATCATCAGTGAAGAGAGAATGACAGAAGCATTGACACGTATTTTAGGACTCAAAGCACATCTGGGTCTGAATAAGAAGAGCAAAGAAGAACTGGTTCCACAGCCAGAGACTGTAGAGGAAGTGCTTCAGAGAGAAGAATACAAGGCAATGCAGAAATCAATCAGCGAAGACTGTATCACGCTTGTAAAATATAAAGACAAAGACGTGCTCCCTATGACACCAGATCGTTATAAGAGAATTATGATCGTGCATATCAAAGGCGCAGAGAACAGTATGTCAGCGCTGATGAAAATGCTTGGAGGCGGAAAAGGAAATCCGGCAGAAGCGTTAAAAGAAAAGTTATGTGCAAAAGGATTTGATGCATTTATCTATGAAAGTCCGCTTGATGTCATGAAGAAACAGATTGAAGCCGGGGAAAAGCCAGACTTAAATATTTACTTTGCAGGAAAGAATGCCATTGCAGATTTCGTATCCGATATGGATCTTGTAATCACGCTCTGTGATGTGCCGAACGGAAGACCAAGCTTTGGTATGTCAAAGGGAGGCGGAGAGATTCCGTGGTATGTATTTGAAGTTCCGGTTGTTGTTGTCGGATGTGGACAGCCGACAATGCTTGCAGATATCCCGCAGGCACGGACCTATATCAACACTTACGATTCCAAAGATACAACACTGGATGCGTTAGTTGAGGATCTTATGAATGGAGAAGAAGCATTCAAAGGAACAGATCCGATTGACAGTTTCTGCGGATTATTTGATGCAAGACTATAAGAAGGAAGAAAAAAGATTCACACAAGATGTGGATCTTTTTTTCTGTATGTGGGAGAAAAGCGCGGTAAAAATCCGAAAGATAAAATGGGGAAGAGATTTCAATAAGAACTAGAAAAATGATGAAAAGGCAGAGGAAAAGCGGTATAATAAACTGGAAGCTTAAAATAGCAGATTGTGAGAATGATGGAGGAAAAAATTGGAATATAAAATATACCGCATAGCGGACCGTACACAGATCGATCAATGCGAACTGTTTGCAATCAATCAATATTTGTGGAACAGTTTACAAACGCCGAAAGCATATGGCAGAGCCGGATATATCGATGGGCAGGGAATTTATGTGGAGATGGCCTGTGAAGAGTGTGATCCGAAGCGACTTTGCAACAAAGATAAAGAACTCGTCTATAAGGATAGCGCACTGGAAGCTTTTTTTGCATTCCCGGAGGGAGATATAAGCATAGAGAAACAGTGTATTTATATAAATTTTGAGATGAATGCCAACGGAGCACTGTATGCGGAGAAAGGATATACAAGAGAGAATCGGACATTAATTTCAGATGTGTACTATCAGGAAGCAGATTGTCGGGCGAAAATAGAATCAGATCGGTGGTGTGTATCTGTTTTGATCCCGGAAGCACTGCTTGGGGAAATTACTTCTCTTGAGAAGCTAAAAGCGGGACAAAGATTTTACTGCAATTTTTATAAAATATCAGAGGACGACAAGATCCAGCATTTTGGATGTTACAGTCCGATTGAGAGCGAAGAACCAAATTTTCATCTTCCAATCTGTTTTGCAAAGGCGGTGATTGCAGATGTATAATGAACTGACAAAAAATGATATCAAGAAAATGCGCGAAGAGATTGAATACCGGAAGATTGTGCTTCGAAAAGAGCTGCTGGAAGATGTCAAAGAAGCGAGGGCACATGGGGACTTGAGTGAAAATTTTGAATATCATGCCGCTAAGAAAGAGAAAAACAAAAATGAGAGCAGAATTCGGTATTTGGAACGGATGATCAAGACTGCAAAGATTGTATCCGATGAATCAAAAGAAGATGAAGTGGGATTAAACAACACCGTGCACCTCTATTTTGAAGAAGATGATGAGGTGGAAGTATTCAAACTGGTGACAACCGTGCGGGGAAATTCCTTAAAAGGGCTTATTAGCACAGAATCCCCGATTGGAAAAGCGATTCTTGGGAAAAAAGCAGGGGATAGAGTTTTCATCCGGGTATCTGGAGATGCCGGATATTATGTAGTGATCAAAGAAATAGAAAATACAGTTGATGACGGCAGTGATCAGCTTCGCAGTTATTAAAAATAAAACAGCAGAATGAGAGCTGCCACGTATGAAAAGAGTTATGTTTATTTTTTTTTAAGAATTTTTCGCTTTCTTTTAGAAAACAATCATACTTTGGACACATTTTCCTTTTATACTAAGAGTCAGATAGTTGATTAAGTAATCACTATCTCCCCCCTCTTAAAGTAGAGCGTTGAAGATAAGACGCATACTTTACTCTCATTCCTTTAGATAACTATAAAACAACGAAGCCCGTTAGCCCTTGTGGTTAGCGGGTTTTCGCTGTTCATAAAGGTCTGGCAGTTTTAGTTTGAAGAAAATATAATCAATTTTTATACATTCTTTGATATTCACTCGGAGAAATTCCGGTTGCTTTTTTAAAGCAGAGGGAGAAGTACTGCTGGCTGTCGAAACCGGTCGCGGAAGCGATTGTCTGGATTGGATCATTGCTTGTTGCAAGAAGATATTTTGCTTTTGCCAGTCGCTCTTGATAAATGTATTCCGATAATTTTATCCCGGTAATCTGTCGGAACAGGCGGGAAATATAGGTCTCGTTATAATTTACAATTGAGGATAAGGTTGATAAGGAAATAGTTTCGTTTAAGTGTTCTTTAATATAGGTTTTGATTTTTAAAATGACCGTTTCATTTTTATCGGTGGCTTTTAGTGATAGTACTTCAAATAATTGTGTAGAAAAATTTTCTAAGTAACCGAAAGCTTCTTCCCAGTTTGTAAAGTCATTTAAGTGATAAAGCGGGTAGATTGCAGTCCGCGGAGCAAGTTTTTCCTGCAGATGGTAGAGAGTAATGTAGGAAATCAATGTTGCAGAGATACTGAGATAGATTTTAATTGCTTCCAACGCATGGATACTTTTTTGCTTTTTACAGAGATCCCGCAGGGAGTGGAGGGTGAGGAGATATTCGGACCAGGTATTCTGATAAAGGTAAAAGGATAACTCCTGCAATTTCTGTGAGGCGGCATTTCTGTCAGAATTTTTGAAAGTGACAGAAGTTTCTGAGTCCGTTTTTGTCTCAAAGAGAGAAACAGAAGAGACTGTCCAAATGTTTCCGGTATTCTGGATTTCCAGCTGCTGAAGAAGGCGATAGTAAGTATTGGCAGTAGCATCCAGAGAAACCGGTTGTGGATAAAGAATCAGATTCACATTCCGGTGCAGGGAATTCATACTGTAATTCATTAGGTCTTCCAGACAGCTTTTCAGAAATGTAAGTTCATTTGGAATGGATTTACTAAAATCTTTTGATGGCTGAAAGAACCAAAGCATATTTCCATGATTCAGATTCAACATCGTATAGCTAAAAGAATGTTTCAGAAGTTCTTCTGCCAAAGTGAGGTATTCCAGGACAAAGGTGGACATATTTTTTGCATATTCGTCAATGGAACGGAGATGTACGACCATGTAAGCAAGGTATACCGGTTGAGAGAAATCGAGACAGAAGTCAGATCCCGCGAGAGTAAGATCCCGGCAAATCTGATGGGAATCATGTCCGGTCAGTATTTCCCTAAGAAGATTCTGTTGCATAAGATGTGTCAGAAGACGATCTTTGCTCTGAGAGCTGTCAAGTAGGAGATCGGTCTGGGATTCTTTTATGATTTTTTCAATGGCACAACGCACTTCAGCCAAAATCGTTTCATCTGACTCAGTCTTCAGCAGATAAGAAGTATGAGAGAGTCGGTTTGCCTGATAAATATATTCAAAGTTGTCATAAGCAGTCAGAAAGATAATATGACATCTTGGCCAGCTTGCGCTGACTTTCCCGGCAAGTTCTAGCCCACTGTATCCAGGCATGTGGATATCAAGCAGCATCAGATCAATTTTAGAAATCGAAAGGATTTCCAGCGCTTCTGATCCAGAATAGGCTTTCTGAATATTCAAATCTATTTCTATATGTTCTTCGATCAGAGCAAACAGATAGTTTACAATATAACGTTCATCATCAACAATTAGCAAGTTCATAATATCCCCCTTATTTAGTGTTATATTTCCATAAAAAACTTCCTACATTTCACAGAAGTCATCTGATTTATGTATTATTCTTGCGAAAGGAGCCGGAATAATCATCTGATTCCATATGGAGCATAATTGTAGCGCAAAGCCCTCCAAGTAGAGAACGCGAAATTTCCAAAGTATCCCGGTCATTCGAGAAAATGTGCAGACGTCTCTGGATATTCAGGATTCCTGACATTTCTACTCCGGCGGAAGAATGAGCGCTATCCTGAAGTTTTTTCTGAAGTGTGGTAAGTAGTTCGTCTGAGAGTTCTTCTCCGTTATCTTCGATGATCATGAGCAGAGAATGTTCTTTGGAAAGAAAACGTACACGGATTAATCCATCGCAGATTTTATTTTTTAATCCGTACTGAAATGCATTTTCAAGGATTGGCTGAAGGATTAGTTTAGGAACGGACAATGATGAAAAGCAGTCAGGCAATTCTTCCAGTTCAATCTGAATACGGCCAGCAAAGCGAAGCCCCTGGATATAAACATAATTTTTCATGTGTGCATATTCTTCTGCAAGTGTCACATGATCCATACTATTTTTTGTAATATAGCGGAAGCAGGAAGCAAGGGCATTTGCAACCATGGAAGCTTCTTCTGGTTCAAAGCGGATCATACGTTGAAGCATAAAGAAGCTATTGTACAGAAAGTGAGGGTTGATCTGTGCTTGAAGTTGTTTCATTTCTGCTTTTTGCAATAAAAGTTTCTGATTATAATCCCGCTCAATTAAGCGACTTAATTTGAGTGCCATGTTGTTAAAGGCATGGTACAAATAGGCAAAATCATCATTTCCAGTCTGTATGATCTGTACTTGGAAATTACCGTGTTCGACTTCATCAAAAGCATCTGTCAGTTTGCTTAGAGGCTTATGTACCATGTGATAAATTCCAATGAAAAACAGGATGCTGGCACAGATGATGAGAAAGAAGAACAAAAAGAGCAGACCATAACTGTAGCGGATCGATGGAAGGAGCGAGGAGTCTGAAATCAGCCGTACATAGATACCGCTCGAGGATTCCATCCGACTGAGAAATGCAGTGTAAAATTTTCCATGTAGTTCCACTTTTTGATAGGAAGGAGCAGATGTATGTGCATTCTGCTTAAGGAAGTTCGATGCTTCTTTGCGAAGATCAGAAGGAAGGTTTGAAAGGGAAAATCCATTTTCTATTTCAAATAGATAAAATTCATCAGAATAAGAGCTATTTGATTCCAGATAGGATTTCAGTGCATTTTCGGATAGAATGAAATTGACAGCAAAGGCAGGGCTTGATGAAAATGGAGCCATAAATACAGACAGTGTTTTCCTTTTCTCTAGTGGAGATTCATAATATTCTACTAATCCGTGTGTCTTTGACAACTCCTGGTAAAAGCGAGTTTCTTCTTCGGTGAGTGTACAATAACTTCCGATGGTGTAATTGTCGGAATTGTACATTAGATTATAATTGAAGAGATAGGCATGAGCAGACTCCAAAAGTGGAGAGGAGGCGCAGAGGCTTGACAGCTGCTCACGGAGCAAGTTGACACGGACACTTTTATCATAGGTGGAAAGATAAGGGTAGATGACAGCAAGATCCCGGAGAAAATTCTGCTCAATAATATGAAGATTGGCAGTGTAGATCTGCTGTAGATTTTCATCTAGGCGGGCAATATAAGAATCATTATTAGACTGGATAGCATCTAGAGTCTGCTGCCTCTGTTTCAAATTATTGTGGTTTAGATAGATTAGGCTGACAGTCATGAGAGGCAGGAGAACAGCTAGAAAAAGAAGGATTACTTTTTTTAATAGTAAATTTCTTTCATGAAAAGCATTTGGGTGTAGAAGAGTTTTTAAATATATTTTTCCAGACATGGTTGACTTTTACAAATTCCTTTCTATATTTTTTGTAATTTTTCCGAGCATTTTGTAATACATGCCTGCCGAGGGCAGACTTTTTCTGATAAGGTATAGAGCGATATATTTACACTAAAATTCATACTGTTTTCGTATGATTTAGTATAGCATAAGGAGAAATGGAATACAAAGTGAGAGAGTTATAATATTTTGTGATTTGTATAAAATTTGTTATCTTAGCAGAAATAGTGCAAGAAACTACACAAATGTAAAAATATTTTATATGTTTTTGGATGGGAATCCAATAAAATAAGGACAGAAACAAATACAGAGAATAAAAATCTTCGGTGAGAAGAGAAAGGGATGGAGAAAATGAAAAGAAAGAAAGTGTTATCAGTACTGCTTGCAAGTACGCTTGTATTTGGAATGACCGGGTGTATGAGCAAAGGGACAGAATCCGGAGGGGAGAAGAAAAAGACAGAACAAAAACATGTAGAAGCACCAAAGGGAGCATTGGATAAATATAGCGAAACGGTGACACTCTCAACTGTGCTACCGGAAAATGCCGGAATCCAGTGGCAGGAGGGTGACGACTACGGTGATAATCCATGGTACCGTGCTTATGAGGAGCGGTTAAATATCAAAGTCGTTAATGACTGGGTGAGCAATGATTATAAGACGAAGTTAAATCTTACGATTGCAGATGGAAATCTTCCAGATGTATTTAGTGTATCTAGTCAGCAACTTCAACAGCTGATCGATGCAGACTTAATCTGGGATCTGGGAGAAATCTTTGATACATATGCTTCAGATAATCTAAAAAAATATATGGAAATGGAAACAGATACTTTTGAGACCGGTAAGCGAGATGGAAAATTATATGGTATCCCGCAACTGACATATGGAATTATTGATCAGCCAACACAGATTTGGGTTCGTCAGGACTGGGCAGAAGAGGCAGGACTTCAAGAAATCAAAACAATGGATGAGTTTGAAAAACTTGCGAGAACTTTCCAAGAAACCCATGGTACTTATGCAATTACAGAGGATCAGGATCTGGAATGTATGAACAATCTTGCTGTTGCATGGGGAGCGCATCCAGGAATCTGGGTAGAAGGAGAAGATGGAAATCTGGAGTATGGATCTGTACAGCCACAGATGAAAGAGGTACTTGCAAAATATACGGAGTGGTATAAAGAAGGTCTGATCAATCCAGAGTTTGCGACAACTGATATGGAAAAAATGTTCCAGGGAATCATTAATGGTGAAGTAGGAATCTGTCCGTTTGCACAGTGGTTTGGCTATCAACCGGGACCAGACATTATTTCAAATCTTGGTGACCAGGCATGCTTTGATGCTTATAAGATTCCGTCTGCAAATGGAGAAGAGGTAAAAGCAAATGTAAAATATTCCAATATCGGATATGTTGTTGTCAGCAAGACATGTAAGAATCCGGAGGCAGCAGTCAAGCTGTTGAATTTCTATGCATATATGATGGATGATGCACAAGGCAAAGAAGATACCAAATTTATTGACAGTCTCTTTAACCATGCTTATACAAATATCCCATATGCGTTGCGTGTCATTAACCCGATGACCGATTATAATCAGTTTGAGAATGTAACAAGCTATTTGGAAAAATATCAGAATGGTGAAGATGTGGATTCTTCTGAACTTGGAAAAGATGCTGTAAAATATGAACACTGTGTAGAATGGCTTGAGAAAAAGACACCGGAAGCGGTCGGAGACTGGATGCAGCAGGGAAGTCCGAAATCAGCATACCGGATTTCAAAAGAAATGATCGACAATAATGAGATTGTAAAAGATGCTTACTGGGGACAACAGGTAGAAACATTATTAAGTTCTGGAAGTACATTAGATGATATCTTAAAAGAAGGGTTTACAAAGATCATTGTAGGAGAAAAGCCGGTCGAATATTTTGACACATTGGTAGAAAATTGGAAAGCAGCCGGCGGAGAAGCTGCGACAAAAGAAGTAAACGAATTGTGTAAATAATAAAGAGTAAACAAGAAAGAATGTCCTCCGGATGCGGCAGTCTGCTAAGGAGGATATTTTTCTTTTAAGGATAAAGGAGAATAGAATATGTTAGCAAAATTTAAGAAACAGTGGCAATACCATTTGATGCTTTTGCCAGGGGTGCTCCTTGTGTTGATTTTCAGCTATATTCCATTGTATGGTGTGATTATTGCTTTTCAGAATTATAATCCGGGAATGGGATTTTCATCTCCGTGGGTTGGATTGTAAAAATTTTCAATATCTGTTTAGTCAGCCTGCATTTTTAAGAACGATATGGAAATACATTTTATATTGCATTTTTTTAAATTAATTTGGAGGGATTGTTGTCCAGTATGTTTTTGCGCTGTTGATTAAATGAGTTGATATCGAACAAACTGAAAAGAATTTTTCAGACGTTAATTTATATTCCAAACTTTTTGTCATGGGTAATCATGGCAGGCGTGATGATGGACTTATTGGCCAAAAATGGTGCATTCAATGAATTGTTGACAGCAATTGGATTTCCAGTGATAAATTTCTTGGGAAGTCCTAAGGTGTTTCCGTGGACAATGATCATTAGCGACATCTGGAAAGGTTTTGGATTTGGAACGGTTGTTTATCTTGCAGCGCTTACGAGCATTGATCCAGGACTGTATGAGTCAGCACTTCTTGATGGAGCTACAAGATGGCAGCAGATCCGTTACATTACGATTCCACTTTTGATGCCGACGATTATCCTGATGACAGTACTCGCGTTGGGAAGTGTGTTAAATGCCGGATTTGACCAGATTTTCAACTTATATTCCCCGATTGTCTATGAGACCGGAGATATTATTGATACATATGTATATCGGCTTGGTATACAGCAGGCGCAGTATTCCGTTGGAGCAGCCATCGGATTATTTAAGTCAGTTGTCTCATGCATCATGGTAGGACTGTCTTATATTTTAGCAGATAAGCTGGCGGGATACAGAATTTTCTAAACAGGGGGAAATAAATTTATGAAACAATACAAGACAAGGGCAAATAGGATTTTCAATGCCGTAAATATAACATTTTTAATTCTGGTCTCCGCGACCTGCCTACTTCCGTTTATACATCTTCTTGCAGTATCTTTTAGTGGAAGTGCGGCAGTAAATGCAGGAAAAGTCGGATTGCTTCCGGTAGATTTTACGACATCAGCTTATGAGTTTGCACTAAGAGGAGGGAAATTTCTGAGGGCACTTTTGATTTCGGTGGAGAGAGTAGTTCTTGGTGTGGGGCTAAACTTAATCTTGATGGTTCTTACAGCATATCCACTGTCAAAATCCAGCAAAAAAGTTGCCGGACGAAATATTTATATGACATTTTTTGTGATTACAATGTTAATCAGTGGAGGAATGATTCCAACGTATCTTGTTGTCACAAGGCTAGGATTAAAAGATACGATATGGTCTTTGATTTTGCCGGGGGCACTTCCGGTCTACAATATGGTAATCCTCATGAATTTTATGCGGGGAATCCCGGAGGAGATTGAGGAGGCAGCAGTGATAGATGGGGCGACACCATTTCAGATACTGGTAAGGATTCTTCTTCCAGTTTTAAAACCAGCACTTGCAACGGTAGGACTTTTTTTGTATCGTTTCACATTGGAATGACTGGTTCAGTGGAATGATTTATATGAATAATCCAGATAATTATCCACTTCAGACTTACCTGCAATCACTGCTTCAGAATTTTGAGCAGATTTTACAGCAACAAGGAGCAGGGGATATTCAGAGACTTCTTGTGCAAATGAATGCAAGAACTGGACGGGCTGCACAACTATTCCTTGGAGCACTTCCGGTGATGATGATTTATCCGTTTTTACAGAAGTATTTCACAAAAGGACTTGTCATGGGAAGTGTGAAGGGATAAATCGATAAAAGAACAGAACAAGCGGTCACAAAGGAGCAAGGTTATGAAACAGATAGAGGTAAGCACTTATGGTATTTTCCCGGAAGACTGCCGGGAAAATACATGGAAGTTAAGGCAGATGCTGGATCAACTCAGAGAAGAGGAGGGAATTCAGATCATATTTGAGCCGGGAACGTACCATTTTTATCCAGACTATGCGGTGGAGAAGCTTCTTTATATCTCCAATCACGATGAAGATACAATCAAGCGGATTGCATTTGATCTGACGGGATTTCAACATCTCGTGATCCGGGGAGAAGAGACACAGTTTTTATTTCACACGGATGTGATTCCGTTTTACCTTCATGCATGTGAGGATATAACGATCGAAGGAGTCAAGATTGACTACGTGCGACCGGGATATTCAGAAGGGAAGATTCGGGAGCTGGAACCGCAGCGGATGGTCGTGGAGATTGATCCAACCGAGTATCCATATGAGATTTTTAATGGAAGATTATATTTTCACGGCGAAAATTTTTTCAATGAAATGACATATGGATGTTTGGAGATGGATGGAAAGAGGCATGCGCCAGTCTGTCAGGGACACGATATCGGGTTCAACCGTCCATATCCATGGTCTTACGGTGCAGTGTTTGATGAGCTGGAACCGGGAGTTGTGGAAATCAGGTTGCTCGGAGATAAGGAATTTTTAAAGACGTCAAAGGTGGGAAATGATCTAATCTTTCGTCATCATGCAAGGACACATCCGGCATTTTATGTGACGTACAGTAAAGATATCGTGCTGCAGGATATCGTACTGTACCATTGTGTCGGGATGGCAGTGATTGCACAGTTTTCGGAAAACCTTACGATGCGCAGATTTGATGTACGCAGACACCCGGAAAAGAAGCGAATTTTTACAGCGACTGCAGATGGATTCCACCTGATCTATTGCAGAGGGAAGATACAGATTCAGGACTGCCTGCTGGAAAATCAGCTGGATGATCCGCTGAACGTCCATGGGATCTACGGAAGGATCCACAAGATTATCAGTGAGAGAGAAGTAATGGTCGAACTTGTGGAAGGGATGCAGAAAGGAGTTCCACTTGGGAAGAAAGGGGAACAGTTCCGGATTATTGATAATGAGACAATGCTGGAAATTGAGACTGTCAGACTGGAAGAGCATCAGATGCTTAATGGAGATTATCAGTATATGAAGTTTGATCGTCCGGTAACGGAGTGGAAGGAAAGCTTTGTAGTAGAAAATACAGATTATGTACCGGATGTGCTTGTGGAAGGGTGTACATTTCAGAACAATCGTGCAAGAGGACTGCTTCTGACGAGTGCGGGGGATGTTCTTGTGAGAAAGAATGTATTTAAGACTGCGGGCTCGGCGATCTTGATTGAGGGAGATTCCAATTATTGGTTTGAGTCTGGAGCCACAAGACATATCGTTGTGGAACAGAATCAGTTTATCGACTGTGCATATGTACCTGACTGGGGAAACGCACCAATTCAGGTATCACCAAGTGCAAAGAAATATGTGCAAGGACAACGTTATCATAAATATTTAGAACTGCGAGACAATGAATTTTATTGTTTTGATGACCGTATTTTATGGGCGCAGAATATTGAAGAAATTCACATGAGTGGAAATAAGATTTTCCAGACAGATACATTTCCTCCAATGGAGGGGGAACGATTTTACCTGGATGGTGTATTGGAATTTGAGGAAAAGTAAGAAGGATAGAAGGAGAACTGACAGAATGAATCGAGAAAAATTAAATGTAGGAATGATTGGGTTTGGGGCGAGAGGAACGTTACTTTTGCGGGACATCATTCTTCCGCTTGGAAAGGCGGATATTAAGTCTGTTTGTGACAGTTATGAAGATCGCGCAGAAAAGGCAGCAGATCAGGTCGAAGAGGTGCAGGGAAAAAGACCGACAGTCACATTAGATTATCATGAAGTCATTGCAGATCCGGAAGTCGATACAGTGATCATTACCTGTGCATGGGAAGATCATATTGCCATTGCAATCGAAGCAATGCGTGCAGGAAAGGCAGTCGGTATGGAAGTCGGAGGAGCATATACAGTGGAACAGTGCTGGGAACTTGTGCGGACTTATGAGGAGACAAAGACACCTATTATGATGCTAGAGAATTGCTGTTATGGACGCCGGGAAATGATGGCGATGCATATGGCAGAACTTGGGGTATTGGGAACAGTGGTACATTGTAAAGGTGGATATCATCATGACCTTCGAGATGAAGTGAGTGGTGGAGAGAAGTATCGTCATTATCGTTTGAGAAATTATTTGAACCGGAACTGTGAGAACTACCCGACACATGAGTTGGGGCCGATTGCACAGTTACTTCATATTAACCATGGAAATAGAATGGTTTCACTGACTTCTACATCCTCAAAGGCAGCAGGGCTCCACGAATATATTACAGATCGTATGGGAGAAGAACACGAACTTGCTCACGCAGCATTTGCTCAGGGAGATGTTGTTACAACTGTGATTCGTTGTGCTGGAGGAGAGACGATCACATTGACGCTGGATACAACACTTCCGAGATATTACAGCCGGGATTTTACTGTGCGTGGGACAAAGGGAATGTATGAAGAAGTGACGGATTCGGTATTTCTCGATAAACAACATGAAGCATATGATTTCAAATGGAAAGAACAGTGGGGAAATGCAGAAGAGTACAGCAAAGAGTATGAACATCCGATGTGGAAACAATACAAAGAAGAAGGAGTGCGTGGTTCCCACGATGGAATGGACTGGTTAGTGTTCCGGGAAATTTTTTGATAGTATTTAAATGAAACTTCGTGTCCAATCGATGTTTATGACACTGCTGCATGGATGTGTATCACAGCACTTTCTGAAGAGTCTATTCTTGCAGGTGGCAGGCCGGTAATGATTCCAGATTTTACTAAAGGAGCATGGACAACAAGATAAAATAGAAATTTTTTAATTCTTTTGCACACTGATTTTGATAAAAAGATAGGGACTGTAAAAAACTCCCCTAATAGAAAAATCGCTCAGACCTCATGGCCCGGGCGATTTTTTCTATAATGAATTATGCTACTAAATCAAAATACCAGTGATAATTATACAGCTCGAAAATTATTAATTCTCCGAAACAATTTTTTTTGCAAAAACTTTTTCGCTGATCCAGTTGTATCCGCTTTCAAAAATATTGTGGAAGAGCAGTCCGTACACAGAACCGAATGCGTTTGTGAGCACACGGAGGATGATTGCTCCTGCAACTCCGAAGGAACTCATGGCGATTGACAGCGCTCCGAAAGAGTTAAATACTGCCTGCCATCCATAAGTTGCAGAGAGTCCGACTCCGATTCCACCGATCATACCGATATAGCCATAACAGCTTTCAGGAAGCAAATAGTAGAGGCAGAGGAAACAGAGCCCTCCGAGAATATTTCCGGGTGCACGGTATTTGACACGCTCGATCAGATCCTTTTTAAATGGAAGCAGAACGGACATCGTTGCGATCCCGACCCACATCACTCTCGGAAGATGGATCAGAGACGCGAACAGCATTGCGGTAGAAACACCAAGTGTCAGGCGGATCTGCCACCGTGTACGCATAGAGTGAATGTCAAATTCCTGGAAAATATGTCGGATCGTACGTTTGTAATGGACTTTCCGGTGGTTTCTCCAGAGGATAAAGCAGGTTGCCAAAGCTCCGACAGAAAGTCCGGCAAGACGTAAAAGGTAAGAGTTTTCGGTAGTATCATATCCCTGAAGGAGCAGGTAGCCGAGGACGAATGTAGAATGATTGGACATAATTACATTGTGACAGCCAAGAGACATCAGGGCGCCGATGCAGACTACATTGATCAAAAATGCCGGGAATGGTCCGACCATGTTCGAGATTCTTGGTCCAAATGCAAGGATTCCGTAAATGATAGCAAGTAGTAGAACTCCTTGAGAGTTCTTGATGCCGAGGTCTGCATTGCGGAAGACCATCACGGCGAGTAGAACAACGACACCTACGATACTGTTTTCTTCTCCGAATACTTTTGTATAGATTGTGACAAATACAACACAGAATGCTACTGTCAGTAAAATCTTAAACAGGTAGATACAAATGTGTTTCCACTTTTCTTTTGGATCTTTGATATTTCGGATCAGTGCTTTTGAACCGGCTTGATTTAGTTGTAGTTCTTGATAAAAAAGTCAATAGAAATCCCTCCTAGTGTTCGATGTCTTGCAGGACATCGTTTGTTTCGTGAATCAGTTCCATCAGTTTCAAAAATTGTGCCTCTCCTAGTCTGCGCCGCATTGTGTAAATCGGTGAGAGGTAATAGTTGTAAGTCTCCTCCAATGCTTTTTGCCCTCTTTCTGTGATCGAGAGGTGATAACTTCTCCTATCTGTCAAGCTTGGCTCTTTTGTAAGTAGTTCTTTTTTTACCAAATGTTCGATCAGACGGCTGACTGCAGATTTGCCAAGTCCCATACAACCGCATAGTTCATGAGGTGTCAGTGGCACATCAGACAGTGAGATGCGGGACAGAAGATCAAGTTCCTGGGAAGTTGAGATACTCCCTTTTTCGGTGCGCCGTACATTTCTACTGCAAAACTGACGCAGGTTCTGCATGTAGTTCATCATTTCAATCCAGTCGTAATCCATCACGGTTCTCCATTTCTATAAGTCTGTACAAAATATATCAGTATCGATTACAAACAATCAAAAATAGTTTACAAAGTGAACTACTTATAGTGTAGGGCGAAAAACTTTAATTGTCAATAGATAAAAAAACGTGTTATAATCAGAAAGATACAAGTTGAGAAGGATTTTCAAAATAGGTTCATACCAGATTTTTGGTCTGGTATCAGAAGAATGGGAGGAGAATCGAAATGAACTTATTCATAGACGTGCTGATGGATGCAGCGATAGACAGTGTAAGGATGCTTCCGTTTTTATTTGCGGCATTTTGCCTGCTGGAGGCGATGGAAAGGCATGCGGGGAATTTTAGCCAGCGGGTACTGACTGGTATCAGAGGCGCAGGGCCTCTTCTGGGAGCGGTACTTGGATGTGTCCCGCAGTGTGGATTTTCCGTGCTTGCAGCAAATTTGTTTTCCGGGGGAATGATTTCTGCAGGAACATTGCTTGCCGTTTTTTCTGTCGACCTCGGATGAAGCAATTCTGATGATCATGGGTCAGCCGGAAAGTGCCGGTGTCGTAGGGAAATTATTATTCGTAAAAGTCGTGATCGCAGTGCTTGCGGGATATCTGATAGATTTTTGCTTTCCGAAACTTTTTTCTGAGAAAAAGGAAATTCACGATCTGTGTGAGAAAGAATCTTGTGGTTGTGGGCATTCTCATGGGGTAATCCTGCCGGCATGGAATCATACTTTGAAACTGTTTATATATATTTTCCTCTTCTCTGCCTGCCTGAATCTGGTTCTGGAAGTGGCGGGAATCGGAAAGGTGGAAAGCCTTTTCTGGGGTGGTTCGGTGTTTCAGCCAATTTTGACGGCTTTGATCGGGTTTGTTCCGAATTGTGCTGCATCCGTCCTTCTGACGGAGTTGTATATCAAAGGCGTAATCAGCTTTGCGGCGGCAGTGGCAGGACTTTGTACGAGCGCAGGAGTCGGACTGGTTGTACTGTGGAGAGTAAATCGGAATCGGAAGGAAAATAGAAAGATGATGGGAGTGCTTTATGGAGTCGCTGTGATGGGCAATGGAATTATTTTATACTGGGTATAGGGAAGATGTTTGTTAATTAAAAAACTATTCAGAAATTAAAAGGAAATTTTAAAATATAGATTGTATTGTTAGAAAATAAGTGCTAAAATAAGAACAGCTAATGTACAGAAAGGTATGCAGTTCCAAATAGAAAGTACACAAAAACTGGCATGAAATTTTGAAGAGAAGATGGAGGAAACTGGTATGTTACAGGGAAAAGTTGTAGTCATTACAGGGGGAACAAGAGGAATCGGATATGCGACTGTAAAGAAATTTTTAGAAAATGGAGCAAAGGTTGCAATGCTTGGATCTAGAGAGGAGACGGTTCAGAAGGCACTTGCTTCGCTGAAGGAGGAAAATCCAGAGTATCCGGTTGTAGGATATTGGCCGAATCTGACTAAACACGAAGAAGTGAAAGAAGTGTTTGAGAAAGTGAAAGAAGAGTTTGGATCTCTGGATGTTCTTGTGAATAATGCAGGAATTTCTGCAAGAGATCCGCTGTATGACTATGATCCGGCGGCATTTGAGAAGATTATGGATCTAAATGTCAATGCAGTGTTTAACTGCTCTCAGGTAGCTGCATGCATCATGAAAGAGCAGGGAGGCGGTGTGATCTTGAACACAAGTTCCATGGTAAGTATTTATGGACAGCCAGCAGGATGTGGATATCCGACATCGAAATTTGCAGTAAACGGAATGACCAAATCTCTGGCAAGAGAACTTGGAAAGGACAATATCCGTGTCAATGCAGTGGCACCGGGTGTGATCCGCACAGATATGGTAGCAGCACTTCCAGAGTCTGTAATTCAGCCTTTGATCAATACAATTCCACTTCGCCGTGTCGGAGAACCGGAAGATATCGCAAATGCATTTGTATTTCTTGCAAGTGACATGGCAAGTTATATCACAGGTGTTGTTCTGTCAGTAGATGGTGCGACAATGAGCTAAAAAGAATAGACTGCCGGAAGCATCTCACGAAGAAGCACGGCAGTCTTATTTTTTTGTTCTATAAAAATTTTTCCGAGAATTTGTGTAAATAAAAAGCAGAACCTATAACCGGGCGTTATTAAGACTTATTAGTAAAATATACTGGTCAACAGTCCGACATGTGGTCTATAATAAAATGGAAAAAACGGTCAACAATGAACAGAGATAAAGGAGAATCATTCATGGAAATGTTATCAATTGAAAAAGAATTGCAGGGAAACGCATATCCGGGAAGAGGAATCATCATCGGAAAGACACCGGATGGGAAAAAGGCAGTCACTGCATATTTTATTATGGGAAGAAGCGAGAACAGCAGAAACCGTGTATTTGTAGAAGAAGGACAGGGGATTCGCACACAGGCATTTGACCCTTCAAAATTAACAGATCCAAGTTTAATTATCTATGCGCCAGTGCGGGTACTTGGCAATAAGACGATCGTGACAAACGGAGATCAGACAGACACGATTTATGAGGGAATGGACAAGCAGCTCACTTTTGAGCAGTCACTTCGCAGCAGAGAAATTTGAACCGGATGCTCCAAACTATACACCTCGTATTTCAGGGATCATGCATATTGAAAATGGAACATACAACTATGCGATGTCTAATTTTAAAGAGCAATAACGGAAATCCGGACGCATGCAACCGCTATACATTTGCATATCAGAATCCGGTAGCCGGAGAGGGACAATTTTATCCATACTTACAAATGTGATGGCAATCCACTTCCAAGTTTTGAAGGAGAACCAAAACTGATCTCAATCCCAGACGATATGGAACAGTTTACAGAGATGCTCTGGAATAGCTTGAATGAAGAAAATAAAGTATCGCTGTTTGTACGCTATATCGATATTGAGACAGGAAACTATGAGACAAAGATTGTAAATGAAAAATAAATAAGACGAGGAGAATCAGATCATGAGAGAGTTAGAATTAAAGTATGGATGTAATCCAAATCAGAAGCCTTCCAGAATTTATATGGAAGAGGGAGAACTTCCGATTAAGGTGTTATGTGGAAAACCGGGATATATTAACTTTCTGGATGCATTTAATGGCTGGCAGCTTGTAAGAGAATTAAAGAGAGCGACAGGACTTCCGGCAGCAACTTCTTTCAAACATGTTTCTCCGGCAGGTGCAGCAGTCGGACTTCCAATGGACGACACACTGGCAAAGATTTACTGGGTAGACGATATGGGAGAGTTATCTCCGTTAGCATGTGCTTATGCAAGAGCAAGAGGTGCAGACAGAATGTCTTCGTTCGGTGATTTTATCTCTCTGTCAGATGTCTGTGATGTTGCAACTGCAAAGCTGATCAAGAGAGAAGTGTCTGATGGTGTGATCGCACCGGGATATGAGCCAGAGGCACTGGAACTTTTAAAACAGAAGAAAAAAGGAAATTATGCGATCATCGAAATTGATCCGAATTATGAGCCAGATCCGATTGAGCACAAAGAAGTATTCGGAATCACATTTGAGCAGGGGAGAAATGAATTGGTGATCAATGATGAATTACTTTCCAATATTGTGACAGAAAATAAAGAACTTCCAGAGCAGGCAAAGATCGATCTCGCAATTGCTCTGATCACACTGAAATATACACAGTCAAACTCTGTATGCTATGCAAAAGGTGGGCAGGCTATCGGAATAGGCGCAGGACAGCAGTCCAGAATCCACTGTACCCGTCTGGCAGGTCAGAAGGCAGATAATTGGTGGTTACGTCAGTCTCCGCAGGTACTCGGGCTTCAGTTCGTGGACAGCATCGGAAGAGCAGACCGAGACAATTCCATCGATCTCTACATTGGAGATGAGTATGAGGATGTGCTTGCAGAGGGAACATGGCAGAATATCTTCAAAGTAAAACCACCGGTATTTACCCGCGAAGAAAAGCGTGCATGGTTAGACCAACTGACAGATGTTGCTCTTGGTTCAGATGCATTCTTCCCATTCGGGGATAATATTGAGCGTGCGCATAAGAGTGGTGTTAAATACATTGCACAGCCAGGTGGATCTGTGAGAGATGACAATGTGATCGCTACTTGCAATAAATACAATATGACGATGGCATTTACTGGAATCCGTCTGTTCCACCACTAAGAAATAATCCAAAAGTAAAACTTCTATAAAATCTAAATAAAAAACTAGAATTCTAGTTGCAGAACCTCCTGAAAAGAGATATAATCAAAGCCAGATTATTTCAATTACAGGAGGTTTTATTTATCATGGACGCAGGCGACCCTGACGGGAACAGTATTTTATTTCAACTATTATTTCTTGCATTTCTTACTTTGGTGAATGCTTTCTTTGCGGGAGCAGAGATGGCAGTGGTGTCAGTCAATAAGAATCGGATCAAGGTTCTGGCAGATGAGGGAAGTAAGAGAGCAGCTCTGCTTCAGACATTGTTTGAAGACTCTACAAAGTTTCTATCAACGATACAGGTGGCAATCACACTGGCGGGATTTTTTCTCAAGTGCTTCTGCGGCAACTGGTATTTCACAGGTGCTGGGCGGATGGATCGCACAGTTTGGGATTCCGTACAGCAATACGATCGCTATTGTAGTTGTTACGATTATCTTATCTTATTTTACCCTCGTGTTTGGTGAATTGGTGCCGAAGAGAATTGCGCTTCAGAAAGCGGAAGCATTCAGTTTATTTGTTGTGCAGCCGATTTATATTATTTCAAAGATTTTATCACCGTTTATTAAGTTGTTATCACTGTCCACGAATGGATTTTTACATCTGATTGGAATGAAGACAGAGAATCTCGAGGAAGCAGTTTCAGAAGAAGAGATTAAAAAGATGTTAGAGACCGGAAGCGAGAATGGTGTGTTTAACGAGATCGAAAAGGAAATGATCAACTCAATTTTTTCTTTTGATGATAAGACAGCGAAAGATGTGATGGTGCCTCGAAGAGAAGTATTTGCAATTGACATCGAGGAGCCGTTAGAGAAGATTCTGGATGAGATCCTCGAGACAAGGCATTCAAGAATTCCTGTCTATGAAGAACAGATCGATAATATTATCGGGATTCTTCAAGTAAAAGATGTGATGATTGAAGCGAGAAAGAAGTCCTTTGAGGAAGTGGACATCCGAGCTCTTTTGAAAGAAGCGTTCTTTGTGCCGGATGGAAAGAGCACCGATGAGCTTTTTTCGTGAGATGCAGAAGACGAAGAATCGTATGGCAGTATTGATCGATGAGTACGGTGGTGTATCGGGTATTCTTACGGTGGAGGACCTTGTGGAGGAAGTAATGGGAGAGATCACCGATGAGCATGAGGAAGAAGTTGTAGAACTTCAGAAAATCGGGGAGAAGGAATATTTACTGGATGGTTCGATTCTGATCGAAGAGCTGAATGAAAAATTAAACCTGAAGCTGGAGACAGAAAATTATGATACACTTTCCGGGTATTTGATTGAAGAGCTTGGATACATTCCAAAAGATTCTGGACAATGTGAACTGAACGCAGATGGGGTGCATTTTAAAATTTTGGAAGTGAAAGAAAAGAGAATCCGAAAAGTATGGATGAAGATACCGGAACAGGCAGAGAGATAAAAGAGTAAAATAATTCACCCAACTCTTGACAAAGAGCAAAAAATACCTGAACAGGCAGATCTAAATAGATAGATTGCTGTTCAGGTATTTTGTTATAGTTGTCTTACTGTGCAGCAGTTCCGCTGTCGTCTGTGGTAGTCTCTGGTTCTGTTGTACCGGAGTTGTCTGTGTCGTTTGAAGCAGATCCGTCTGTACTGTCAGTAGTATTTGTATTGTCAGTTCCGTCTGAGAGATCAGAGTTTGTAGTTGCTCCATCTTTATCAGATCTGGATTTGCTGTCTGATCTGTTGTTCCGTTATCAGATTGTTTTCATCCTCTTTTTTGTCTTTCTCATCGGTTCCGTCTGTGTGGTTCAAGATTTTTTCCTTGAGATCATTGATAAAGGTAAAAATCATATCCGACATAAGTACCGTAAATAAAATGCGCCTCCACCTTGCAAGTTACCAGAATTTAAAAGGAAGATTAAAAACGGATTTTAAGCACCCGCCTTTTTTCTTTTTAGAAACAACACGCTTCTCTGTGGATTTTACTTTATCCGGTTGAATGTAGTCGTAATCGTCATCATCAAAATCAAAGTCATCCTCACGGTAACGCTTCTTTGCAGGCTTTTCAGTCTGGCGGGAGCGGGAAGCATCAGATTTTTTCTTCGGAGAAGATGCTTTCTCACATTTTGGTGCGGACTTTTTCTTCGGACGGTCGGAAGAAGTTGATGAGGACGCACGGGAAATAGCACTCTGGGAAGGGATCTCCTGAGTTCTTGCTGAGACATGTACTGGAGCCGTAGTATCTTTTGTGGCAGCAGATCTGGAAGCTTCCTCTCTTTGTGCTGCTTCCCTTTTTGCATCTGCAAGTTGTTCGGCTTCTTTTCGTTCCTTGGCAGCTTTTTTTAATTTATCAATATTGACCTTTGTCTTGCAGTGGTAGCAAAAGGCATATAAGTTATAGACAGGATTGCCGGCGGAATCTTTTCCGACCTCAATCTCTTTTAGTTTCATTTCTTCATGACATTTGTTACATTTCATTATAAAACACCCCTTAATTCTTTTGTGTATATTTTCATATACGATATTGAAAGTTTATACCTCTTCTATCATACATGAAAATCAGTGATTTGTATAGACTTGTTCTTGTGAATTTTCCGTGATAACCGGAAAATATTTTAGGAGTCGTCAGAAAAATATTTTTGCGGGAATTGAAAAAAATGGTTGTATATTTGTGAGAAAGTCTATATAATGTAAAAGAATAAAAAGCAGATTGTACAAAAAAAGCGGATAATAGAACAAACTTGCAATAAAGGAGAGGAAACATGGGAAAATATTTTGGAACAGACGGATTTCGTGGTGAGGCAAATAAGGTTCTGACAGTAGAACATGCATTTAAAGTCGGAAGATTTCTTGGATGGTATTATGGAAAGGATCATAAGGCGAAGGTTGTGATCGGGAAGGATACAAGACGTAGCAGTTATATGTTTGAGTATGCGCTCGTTGCAGGGCTGACAGCATCCGGGGCGGATGTCTATCTTCTTCATGTGACAACGACACCAAGTGTCTCTTATGTGGCGAGAACGGAAGATTTTGATTGTGGAATTATGATTTCGGCAAGTCACAATCCATTTTATGACAATGGAATTAAAGTGATCAACGGTATGGGACACAAGTTGGAGGCAGAAGTTGAAGCACAGATTGAGGCATACATCGATGGGGAACTGGAGGAACTTCCGCTTGCGGAAAAAGAAGAGATCGGAAGAACTGTGGATCATGCAGCAGGAAGAAACCGCTATATCGGACATTTGATTTCACTTGCGACGCGATCTTTCAAAGATAAGAGAGTCGGTCTGGACTGTTCCAACGGAAGTGCTTCGGCTATCGCAAAGAGTGTGTACGATGCGCTGGGAGCAAAGACTTATGTGATCAACAATGAGCCAGACGGAACAAACATCAATACGAACTGCGGGTCTACCCATATTGAAGTGCTTCAGCAGTTTGTGAAAGAGAAGAAACTTGATATTGCATTTGCATATGATGGAGATGCAGACCGCTGTATCGCTGTCGATGAAAATGGAAATGTTGTAGACGGAGATCTGATCCTCTATGTCTGTGGAAAATATTTAAAAGAGCAGGGAAGATTAAATGGCGATACAATCGTGACGACGATCATGTCTAATCTCGGACTTTACAAAGCATGTGACAAAGCCGGAATCCGCTATGAGAAAACAGCGGTAGGAGATAAGTATGTCTATGAAAACATGCTTCAAAATAACTATTCGCTTGGAGGAGAACAGTCCGGGCATATTATTTTCAGTAAATATGCAACGACCGGGGACGGAATTCTTACCTCTTTGCTTTTGATGGAAGTTGTCATGGAGAAAAAACAGTCTCTCGGGAAACTTGTGGAGGAAGTGAAGATCTATCCGCAGCTTCTGAAAAATGTCAGAGTGGCAGATAAAAAGGAAGCGAGAGAGAATCCGGCTGTTGTAAAAGCGGTGGAAGAAGTGGCAGAAACACTTGGAGATGACGGACGGATACTTGTAAGAGAGAGTGGGACAGAGCCGGTTATCCGTGTGATGGTTGAAGCCGCGACCGATGAACTCTGCAAAGAGTGTGTCGATAAGGTTATCGATGTCATGGCAGAAGAAGGGCTGGTGCTTTCTTAAAATAGAATAAAATAAAGGCTTACCAAAGCTGCTGAAAGATCAGTGTTAGATGTTTCAGCAGCTTTTGTGTAAGCCTTTTCGTTTGCAAATTTCTTATTGAGATACACCTGTTTGTCTAAATGCCATAGGTTCCTGACAGAAAGTTATTTCTGGAAGAACTGATAAGGAACCCAAGGGCATTTTTCAGCAACTTCCTGGTTATACTGTTCCAGATCTTTCATCTGGCTGACAATATGTGGAAGGTCCAGAAGTTCTACAGTTTTTTCGATGATTTCTACTCCTTCTTGTGCAAGTGCTTCACGGGATGCTTCGTCCGGAATTGCAGTTGTGCTCATGTGGTCTTCTTTTTCTCCGAAGTAGTAACCGATCGAAGCACTCTGGTAAGCGAGTCCGAAGATGTCGTCAAACTTTTTGCAGGACTGTGGCTTGCTGTGTGCATACTTTGTTGTGAGCGGAACGTCTTCCAGACGGTTCATGATCTTGTATGCTCCGGTTGTGATCGCATGGAAGCTGTCCATGGATTTGAAAAGATCAGATGCATTTTTCAACATCTGCATCGTCAGATCCATGTAGAGGATCGGAACGCCTGTCTCGTCAAAGAAATCGCGGACCATCGGACTGCATGTCATATGTGCAGGACCATGGAAGCTGATATAGATCTGGCGTTTGAAGCCGAGACGTAACAGGTTCTTTGCGATTGCTGTCAGGTAGTCAATCCCTTCGCGGATGCTCACCTGAACTGTTCCACGACCGCTAGCAGTTGCTCCGGCATAGAAATATGGAAGTCCGGTCAGGACAAGACCGTCACATGCTTCTGCCATTTTGAGAGCATAAGCTTCGCTGATGGTTGTCTCGGAGTCAAGTGGAAATCCACCGTGCATTTCTACAGTTCCGACCGGAACGATAATGATATCATTCCGTGATAAATATTCTTCTACTTCATCATTTAACATCTTTGGTAATATTCTTGTACGCATATCTGTTTCCTCCATTTCTAATGCAGCCCGAAGAGGGATTCTGCATTTTGATAAGCGATTTTTCTGTAAACCTCTTCTTTTAATTTACCACACTGGTACATTTCCTCCAACCATTTTCCGAGAGGAAATTCCATATCGACGTTGACCATGTCTGTCGCGAACATCAGGCGGTCACAGTATTTCTCAAGGAAAGAAAGACCGAAGGTCTCGTCGCGCATAATTGCGCAGCCACCGCTGTTGGCGGACAAGTCTCCGTACAAGTTTGGGTAGGTATCGAAAAGGTAAGAAAGTCTTCCGCCAGGGGCTACTTCTCCTTTGCCCCACTCCATACGGGAGGAGAGATCTCCGGAGGCATCGCCACTGATCTCATGCCAGAATGGCTGGCTGTGGCCGATGAATTTCAGATTTGGATATTTTTTCAGACTTTCTTCTAAAAGGGGAAGTCCGGCATCATCGACAATGCCATATTCATATCCGACTTCCGGACTCATGTGAAATAGAACCGGAAGGGAAAGTGTTTCTGCAGCAGCAAAAATTTCCTGGATCATAGGATCATCAATGCTGCGGTTGATCATTAGTTCTCCAATACCGACAGCGCCCTGATTTTTATAAGTTTCAAGCCGCTCAAAAATATTTTCCGGTACATCATCGAGATTGCACATCCAGAAATAAATTCCCGGAAATGCCTCTGCAATTTGTCTGCACTCGTCATTGCTTCCAAAAGGAACCGCAGAGTTCCCTTCTCCAGAGGACATAAGATTCCTTTTTCAATGGAAAGCTCCCGAAGATGCGGGAGCATATGTTCTGCGCTTGACACAAACATGTGCTCAGTCTTCGGGTGCTGTTCAAAGGTGAGGTGCAGATGGATATCTGTCTTTTTCATAAAAGTTACCCTCTTTCCTTTTGGCTTCTTCTTTCAGCAAGTTCAGCATACATCTGATTTGTCTGTTTATGGTTCAGGTTGAAGATCAGTCCGATACCGATCAGTTCCAGAACACAAGTTGCAACCGGGATCAATGTTACCAGATTGTAGATACCGTCGATGGTTGCTGCAGACTGTGTTACGTTTGTACCTGCAACGTAGCCGATTGCACTAAGGGCGAAAGAAATACCGGAAGAAGCAATTGTAGAACCGATCTTACGGCTGAATGTGTAGATGGAGTACATAGATCCATCGCTTCTTTCGTGAAGTTTCCATTCACTGTAATCGAGACAGTCTGTGACAAGTGCCCAGATTAAGATTGTAAAGATTGTCTGTCCGATCATTGCAAGGATGCTTAATACAGTGAATACGTAAACATTTTCGATTTTAATCATAAATGTGATCACACTAAATATCGTACTGCTGATGATACCTGCCATTAATGTTGCTTTCTTTCCAAATTTTGCAACAAGCTTTGGAACAAGCGGGAAGCATACAATGATGATCGGGAGGCTGGAAAGACTTAATAATGTCATTACGGAAGTATTGTGATAGTATTCCTTGAACAGGTAGCTGCGGACTTGTCCGGAACCTGTGATAAAGAGCATACTTCCGACAGTTGCCACCATGACACCGATCAGAGGACGATTCTTTACAACTGCTTTTAAGACATTTTTGTAGTTGAATTTTTCCTTCTGGCTGTTTTCAGACTGTCTGACACGCTCTATAGTCAGTTTTGTCAGTAAGACGTAGCATACGATACAGAGCACGCCGAAGAGAACAGCAAGCATTGTAAAACGTTCCGGGATAATATTACTGTTCTTGTCAAAGCAGATAACCGGAACAAAGGAAAGAGCTACCATACCTACTAAAGTTCCACCGATACTTCTTGCACGGGAAAGCTTGCTTCGATCGATAGGGTCTGTGCTGACAACACTTGCCATCGCACCGAATGGCATGGAAGTTCCTGTATAGCTCATTCCATAGAGGACATATGCAAATGCAACATATGCATGGAGTGCAACACCTTCCAGTGGAACATTCATGAAACAGAGGATACCGGAAAGTGCAAGAGGTACCATAAAGATTTTAATCCACGGTTTGAATTTGTCACCGGATTTTCCAATCATCCAGCGATCCGGGAAAGATCCCATAATCGGATCATTGATCGCATCCCAAAGTCTTGCAAAGAGGAATAAAGATCCCATCCATGCAGGGCTGATTCCGAGTACATACGTACAGAATGTCAGGAAGTAAGCATCGATAAATAAGTTGACGAAGCTTCCTGCCATATCACCGAATACATAGCCCAGTTCATCTTTTTTCCCAAAAGGGCGAATTTTTTTTGTCTGTCATAACTTTTTCTCCTGTTGTGTAGTTTATTTCGGTGCTACTATCATACTTCTTTGAATTTTGCAATTTTGAATTGCATAATTAGCATAAAACATTGCTAAAAATAATAACATTTTCTGCTATTGT
>ENA-OQCW01000136-OQCW01000136.1-human-gut-metagenome-genome-assembly--contig:-NODE-136-length-56424-cov-12.996039_pt1 | contig 56424 bp, 45 predicted proteins | sample MGYA00242767_ERZ504593 | MGnify/ENA primary metagenome ERZ504593 (study PRJEB26092, sample SAMD00036307) | human gut metagenome | host: Homo sapiens | study: EMG produced TPA metagenomics assembly of... | reverse complement strand
GTTGAAGGAGCAAAAGGTACCAGTCCCTGCTTTCTGACTATGTTCTTTCGAAACTGTAGCCTTATGCTTATGTTTCTTTTAGAAGAACAGACCCAGAAAGAAGTAACCAGGATTTTTGATCATTTAACAGAATTACTTGGAATTGAACTGTTCCAGAAACTTTTCGAAGTGATACTTACGGACAACGGACATGAATTTCAGGACCGGCAAAGTCTGGAATATAGCAAAAATGGGGAAGTACGCACACGTATTTATTATTGTGATCCCAACCGTTCTGATCAAAAAGGTGCTCTTGAAAAGAATCATGAATATATAAGGTATGTCCTTCCAAAAGGAACAAGCTTTGAAAAAATGACAGACAAGACAACGCTGCTGTTATTAAATCATATCAACAGCGAAAAACGGGACAGCCTCAATGGACACAGTCCATATGAAGTATCCCGTCTCCTGCTGGATAACAGACTTCATAAAGCATTAGGATTGGCAGAGATACCAGCCGATGAAGTCACATTGATACCAGCATTAATAAAATAATAATAACAATACAGGCACAGGCAAGTTTCATTGCATAGAATTTAGTCTTTCCAACAGACATGTGGAATTTAGTCCTGCACACTATTTCCAGATGTCCTTTTATCATGCAAAAAACTATGCTGTTTATGCCGTATAAAAGCATTATATACTAAAAAAATTAAGTTGTGTATCTCCGAAAATAGAATTTAATCCCGCATAAAATCAAGGTATGTTAGAATGTAGAATTTACTTTTTCATTCAAGCGTTTTATAACACTTTTTCATAGTACATTACAGTGGATATCGCATTCCGCTTCGCTATTTGTTCATAATCCAACAACTGCTCCGTAATATATTCCCCTACTACTTATTGCTTTTCGTAACCTCCGCAGGAGACTTACTTGATTCGGTTAAAAGACGAAGGAACCTGCATACCTGCAAGGTTCCTTCGCTTCTTAATATAATATTTTCTACTAATTTTTGAAAATATCGACAAACCTCCTGCCAATCTCATATTCAGACATATTTCTCTATGAAATGATTTCCCGCTATTTCTTTATATGTTTCCGAATCATTGATATTGGAAAAATACCAGGCCGCAGCCTGGCTTTCGTAGCATTCGTATCCATTTTTCCGCAGAAAAGCAAAGACTGCGCCTTTCCGCTCTGTGATTTCTTCAAGCATGGCATCTGCCAGGTCTGTACAGTATACTCCCATAAGAGGTTCCTCATGCCCGCCGTGGCTCAGTATCACTGCTTTTGCATCTGAATGCAGAGATTGGCGAATCAGTGCAGTCAGTTCCTCTGCCGGAACCAGAGGAACATCTACACCAAGTACCAGGCAATATGGATTCTTTGCTTTACGAAAACAGGCTTCCAGCCCTCCCAATGGACCTTTTCCCGGGAAGCGGTCTGGTATAATGGGATATTTATATTTATTTTCACCATGATAGCCAGACAGAAGAATATCACTGATTCCAAGCTTTTCCCCCTTTTCTATCTGCATCTCAAGAAATGTCTTCCCATCTATCGTCAGATCTGATTTGTCCCGTCCCATGCGGCTGCTGGCACCGCCAGCAAGAATAATCATAGAAATTTCTTTCTTTCTCATTATCAGTTTTCCTTTTTGTTTATATAAATCATCAATAAAAGTATTGATTTTTTCTTCATATTATATATAAAATCACAGACAGAAATGTCTGTATAGCGATTAGAGCGTCTTACATATCTCACCCGCCAATCTGTGACATTCCTCTGATTTCATCCTGCTCTGTCTTCGCTTCATAAAAATTATGGCTCACCGGTTTATTCCAGATCACCTGATAAATTGCTTTTTTCAGTTCCGAATCTGTGCAGCCGCCGCGCATAAGCCCCCGCAGGTCTGTACCTTTCTGATACTGGAGGCATCCTTTCATGAATCCTTCGGATGTAAGACGTACTCGGTTGCACTGACTGCAGAATTTGTGAGTCATGGCACTGATAAATCCGATTTTTCCCTTAAATCCTGCGATTTCATAGTAATGGCATGGACCGTTTCCGTAGCGTTCATTGACTGCATGCATCGGACCGTAGGCTTCTTCCAGTACTGCTTTGATAGATTCTTCATCCTGGAATGGGAACTGTTTTCCGAATCCGATTGGCATCATCTCGATAAAACGCACATGGATTGGATATTTCTGCGCCAGTCCTGCAATCCCGATGAAGTTTTCTTTTTCCTTGATCACCGGAACGCTGTTGATCTTCAGGGAAAGTCCCGGATGTGCAAGTGCTGCTTCGATTCCCTCAAATACCTTTTCCAGTCCGTCACGTCTCGCTACTTTTTTGAACAGTTCCGAATCCAAAGTATCCAGACTGATATTAATGGCGTCAATTCCTGCATCCAGTAATGCATCCAGCTGCTCGGCGAGCAGGATTCCATTTGTTGTTAATGTCACTTTCTCAATTCCCGGGATCGCCTTGATCTGTTTTGCAAGACTTGCACAGCCCTTACGAACAAGAGGCTCACCGCCTGTCAGTTTAATCTTACGGATTCCCAGATCTGCTGCGCACCTGCAGATGCGGAGAATCTCATCGTATGTGAGGATTTCTGCATGAGAAAGGGATTTTACGCCTTCTTCCGGCATACAGTAAATGCATCTCAGATTACATCTGTCTGTCAGGGAAATCCTTAAATAATCTATTTCTCTTCCATATTTGTCTATCATCGGCTCTACCTGCCTTTTACTTTCTAATAATTGATTTTCCTGTTACCGGATACGGGTGAACCGCAACCTTTGTAACCTTTTCTTCTGTTATTCGCCGTCAAAATCACAGGCAATATTTTCTTTCATAATCGTTTGACACTCCATACTCCGCAGTCTATACTTAATGTATCAAGATTATTAAAATCCTTACCGGACGAAAGGAACTGTCCTATGAAAATCAACGAACAATACCACAACCTGAATCTGCTCGAGAATGTTACCTATGAGTTTCTGGGTCGTGACGGGGAAACTCATGAAGAAACAGAACCAATCCTTGTGGAACACATGATGGATGTATATGTAAATGAACGCCTGACCATGAAACTGGTCTGTATCCCACAACATCTGACAGAACTGGTTCTCGGCCGCCTCTTTACGGAAGGTATCATCTCATCTGCCGAGGATGTGGAGCAGATCTACATCTGTGAATTCGGCAAACGTGCCCGCGTGATCCTGAGTAAAAATAAATCCGGACAGTCTCATGAGGAAAATGAAGATTATGTAGCTCCTACTCCGACCTGCTGCACCGGAAATCGTGTTCTTAATGATTATTTTATCACAGATCAGCCAATGACGCCAGTTACACCTGTCCCATGGAAAAAACAGTGGATCTTTGATCTTGCAGACTGTTTCGCCAATGGTACCCCGCTTCACAGCCAGACCTGGGCAACTCACAGCTGTTTTCTTGCCTGTGGCGGAGAACTGCTCTTTCAGTGCGAAGATATCGGACGTCATAATGCTCTGGATAAGGCCATCGGTTATGCCCTGCGCCATAATATTGACCTGAAGAAATGCGTGGTTTATTCCAGTGGACGTATCCCTACAGATATGGCGATCAAGGCAATCCGCGCCGGAATACCGGTTCTGGCAAGTAAGGCATCCCCTTCCGCCGAGGCAGTTGCCATGGCCAAAGAATACCACCTTACCCTTATCTGTGCCGCGCGACGTGACCGTATGAAACTCTTTACCGGAAATAATCCGACAGAATAAATTCTGCAATACACTCTGCATTGTCCAGTTCAAAGAATGGAACATTTTCCAGTACAGACAGTGCATCTCTTTCCTCTGCATCCAGGTTTGTGGCGATCGCCATCAGTTTTTCCGGATTGCAGACACTTTCTGCCGAATTTCCCTTACGGATAATTTCAATTTTCGGATAAGTACTGTATTTAAATCCTTCCAGTAAGATCAGATCTGCCTCCGGAAAAAATTCTGCCAGCTCTTTTTCGGAAATCTGCGGCTGCTGTTTTACCAGCATATATTTGCCTGCTGAAAAAACTGCTATGCCGTAGGCTCCGGACTGAAGCTGACAGTATGTATCCGTTCCCGGTACGTCCGGCACGAAATCATGCCCGTCATGCTTCAGCACCGCCACTTTAAGGCCCTTGTCTTTAAAAATCTCCAAAAGCCTGCAGATCAGAGTTGTTTTCCCTGAATTCTTTACACCGCTGATTGCAAATATTCTTTTTCTTTCCACCTGTTTGCTGCTCCTCTCAAAGCAAAATCGCGCCCACTTTATCCCCTGCGTTCAGGCTTCTGCTTTCCTGATTTTCCATGGTTTTTGTATCAATCAGGCAATTGCAGCCAGCCATGGAACTGAGGACTCCGTTAGAGTGAAGACCATTGGGAAGATGAAATTTTCCATTTTCCAGATATGCCCGGATAAAGCGGCGACCCTTGATTCCTTTTTCAAAGTTATCAGCCATAATGCCATTTACTTCTTTCAGACCGATTGATGGATCCTGCATCATTTTTTCCAGTGCAGGACGAATCAAAAGTTCTATGCTGACTGCAACACCAAAAGGATTTCCGGAGAGACTGATGATCGGAATCTCTCTTTCTGAAGCGCAATGATCTGTTGCAGTTATATCGGAAGTCTTTTTATATGCAGAAAACAGTGTAGGCATTCCCGGTTTCATCTTTACCCTCCAGAAAATCCGCTCTGCCCCCATCAGTCTCAAGGACTCATGCATAATGTCCTTCTTGCCTACAGATACACCTCCCGTAGTGATGATCATATCTGCCGCTTTTGCTGCTTCTTTTAATTTCTCAGACATAACCGTCGGATCATCTTTGACTGCTTCCATATGGAAAGATTCGATTCCCAGTTCACGCAGTCTGGCAGACAGCATGGTCATATTGCTGTTGTAAATTTTTCCTTCCGGCAATGGAATTCCCGGTTCTACCACCTCATCTCCTGTAGTCAGAAGCACGATTCTCGGCTGACGGTAAACCAGCACTTTCGCCACTCCCATTCCGGCCAGAATTGCTGCCTCCACATATCCGATATGTGTTCCTTTTTTCAGAAGTGTAGTTCCTTTTTTGAAATCCTCTCCTGCGAAGCAATAATTGCTCCATCGCTTCTGTTCGCTGTAAACTTCTACCGTATCTTCGCCATAATCGGTATCCTCCTGATAAATACAGCAGTTACAGCCATTGGGTATTGCAGCACCTGTCATAATGCGCACTGCCTGTCCCTGCTGGATTTCTCTTTCCGAATACTGTCCTGCATCAATCTCTTCCATGACTTTCAGCCTCACCGGATGCTCTTTAGCGGCACATGCAAGGTCCTCTGCCTTACACGCATAGCCATCTACCGGAGAGCGGTCAAAAGGAGGATTGTCAAACCCTGCCACCATATCCTGCGCCAGGACTCTTCCCCCTGCTTTATTCAGTTCTGTTTCTTCTGTCTCGTTTATTACAGGCGTATGCTGCAGAATCTGTTCCACTGCCTGTTCTACACTGATTCCCTCCACGCACTAATTCCTCCTCTTGTATATTACATTTTTTATAGTCTTTTCAATACCTTTATAACCACCGGGTCAATTGACAGATATATTAGTTTTACCTTTTGAACTCTATAGCAATTTCAGAGAATAATATCACTAAGGCACTCCATTAATATAAATCAGATTGTCTTCAGTATTTTAGAAATTGCTATAACATCATAATATTCAGCCCACTGCTGAAGAATTACATATTTTTCATCTCTGTTGGAAAATGATTTCTCCTTCTCTCAGCCTCCCTGCCTCCAGAATCTGACAGAATACAAACCAGGGTTCCATGGGCGTACATACCTTTTCTCCCTTATAGGCATCTGATGCAGGACCGCCCGCACCGATCCTGACTACTTCCAGGAGTACATCTCCACAACGAAATCTGTTCCCCTCCGCAATACTGTTCCAGTTAATCCCTTCCACAAGGAGATTTTCTCCAAACCGGCCATATCTGAATTCTTCTTCGGACTGTTCGAAATATTCTTTTACCTTCTCATAAGGAAGAAGACTGACCTGCTTTCTTCCGCCCATTCCATAATGCACATCTCCCACAAGTCCCTGCAGATCAGCTTCGCATTCATGAATGTTCTGCGAGCAGGTCTTGCGTTCCTTACTGATGCATACACATAATATCTTCGCCATTTTCTGTCTCATCCTTCCTGATGTGTTACTGTTCACTCCGTTCACAGCAACACGCTTCGCGATGCAAAAAATATGAACCTCCTTGCGCAAAGCCCAAGGAGTATCGTTTGCTTTGCAAACTCAATTTATGCTAATCGCATAAATTCGCGCGGTATGTCTCGGGTTTTCTGTGACCTTCGCTCACAAAAAACACCTCGCGGGATATTACCAGTGAACAGTAACCCTGATATCTCTTTATAAAACCATGTACTGCTGTTTTTTCTGTTTTCTCAGATTGCCCAGAATGCAATATTCACATTCTTTCCTGCATTCTGCAGATGCTCCACAAGTTCTTCTGCTGCCTGTTCTTTCCTTTTCTCTGTGATTCCCAGTTCCACGTTACTCTTATTGATAGCACCGCCGAAGTAGAAATTAATATCCGTTGCCTGCTCAAACAGAAGCACGCCAAGCAATGCTGCCGCATCCTTTTTTCGTTTCAGCCTGTTAAAGGACAGCCTGTCCTCCATCCATTCTTCACAATATTCAAGCAAATGCTCAATCGTAAGAAATCCCTCTGTCACCAGCTCTGTACCTTCCAGCTTATAATAGGCAGGAACGTCTCCGCAGGCAGTTTCACTAAGAGAGATCAGCTCTTTATCCAGATATCTGGCAGCACACTGTGCAGTAGTTCCGCCGCAGATTACATGATATCCCTCTGAATCGAAAAAGGACTTCAGATATCGCTCATCATGCTCCTCCTTACTTGGCGGGCCGATCATAAGGTTTACCACCTGTTTATGCCGCATCCGCAGAACAATGGCTGTAATATCATCATCCGTTTCATTCAGATTCAGATCCAGGCTGGCCTCTGCCAGATAGCCTGCCATCTCCTGTGCGCTCATCCCCTTATGGTACTTTGCCCTGCAGAAAGCCATTACATCATCTCTTCCCCAGCCGCCGTTGGTAGTTTTTCCCATTCCTGCATTGGTGACACCGTCAGACATAATGATCAGCATATCCTCATCTTTCAGTTCAAAACAGCTTTTATGGATTTCCTTCTCTTCGATCATACTTGTCTCCACCGGATAATCAAAGAGCCTGCCATCCCGGATCAGAATTGCATCCGGATTATCAAACTGATAAAGGCTTACCTGTTTCCCCTGAAAATTCAGCACTGTAAAGGTGGCATATGCCAGATTTCTCACACTGCACACAGGAAGCGTTTTCGCCACTGCCCGCACTGCTTCATCCAGTTCCACCTGATTAATGATCATGGTACTGAGCATAGTCGCAGTCAGCGTGGAAAGGATATTCGCCTTTACTCCGCTCCCAAGTCCGTCAGAAAGCACCAGAACATGGTCTTCATCATTTTCTTCAATCTTATAGCAGTCCCCACAGAGAAATTCTTTCTTTTTATTCAGGCTCACATGACCAAAATCCATGCATAAGCCGTCAAATTCCACATTCAGTCCATGATGCTTATTTCTTTTCATTCTCTTCTTCACTCTCCAGAAGTATGGTATTTTTCAGTTTTTCTACTGCCACTTTGGTGTCTGCAGCAGTTTCTCCAAGAAGTCCGGCGATCTGCTGCACGATCTTCAGCTGTTCTTCTACCAGCTTATCTGCCATACGCGCAGCTTCAATCTGGGCATTATGAATCTGATCTTTATGCTTCCGCTCCTTTGTAATATCCTTCATAATGCAGAGAATCATTTTATTTTCTTTATCATTCGTCATTACGCGATCCAGATAACATTTCTGATCCTCCAGATAAATCTCATCCTGCATCAGATTCCGTTCAAAAGCCAGTATACTCGCCAGACTGTAATCATCCATGATCTCCGATACCGGTTTCCCGATCAGGCGCCGCTTTTTCGGCATATTGAACAATTTGGACGCCGCCTCATTCATCTGAATGATCTTCAGATTATAATCCACAGTTACCAGAAGTCCGGGCATGGCATTAAAGACTTTATTGGAGTAACTTTCCTGTTTTGCCCGCATATATGGAATGCACATGGCAACCTCAGCTTTATTCTGGATAATGGCAATTGCCTTTTCCCTGCATGTGTTGTACCCGCAGGCACCGCAGTTTAATTCATCCTTTGGAGAAAATTTTCCCATTTCCGCCAGAGCATCCCTGATTTCTTCCTCTGAGATCTCTTCCTGTTCCTGTGCAGAACAGTAACCGAAATTCTTTCTCAGTTCAAATCCCGGAAGTTCATAGTCTCCCTGCTCTCTGTGAAAATCTTTTCCAAAGGCTGCATTCTTCACTGCCAGAACATCTGCCAGATAATGTCCCTTCTTCATCTGGAAAGAAGGACCTGCCACACAGCCGCCGCTGCATGCATACATCTCAAGAAAGCAATTTTCAAAATCCTCCGGATGAAGTTCTTCCAGAACCTCCCTGCACTGCTCCATCCCACTTACAGAAAGCCTGCGGATTCCCTTTACAGCCCCAAGCAGGTCTGTTAAACCATCCGCAATGGCGATTTCTCTGGAACGGTAGGCAATCTGCTCAGGTTCTTTCTCAGTTATGGAAATCCCTTCTTTTTTCATCCATTGTGCCAGCTCTTCCAATGTGATCACATAATCCACTTCATTTCCTGAGTCTCTCAACTCTGACATAGCTGAAATACAGGGACTTACATAGACAATCTCTGCCTTCGGATATTTTTTTTTCAGATAACTGGCATGAAACTGCATCATAGAGGCAGACTGTACCAGATTTCCCAGAAGATGCGGATAGTGTTTCTTGACAAGCTGTACGATTACAGGGCAGGCAGAAGAGATCATTATTCCCGGCTCTTTCTGTTCCGCAAAAAGTGCTCTGTACTGCGAAATCATCAGGCTTGCACCTTCTGCTGCATCCGCTGCATCTGCAAATCCCAGCTTCTTCATCGCTTCCCTTATTCCATTGATACCGGTTACCCCAAAACGTGCCAGATATGCCGGATGAAGAGAGGCTATAACCTGCGTCTTATTCTCCATTGCATTACAGATTGCAGGAATCATATTCTGCTCTTCCTTGGCATCCTGCGGGCAGACAAGGATACACTTCTCACAGTAAATACACTGACTTTCTATGATCCTGGCCTGATGATCATGAACACGTATCGCCTTGACCGGGCAGTTCCGGACACATTTGTAACAATTTTTACAACTGACTTTTTTAAACTGAAGGATTGACTGAAATCTCTGCATGCCTCGTACTCCTTATTATGTAACACTATATTTTTCACAAAAAATTATCTGTAACCGTTTTGTACTTTCACAGAATGATGTACTGCCGAATGATTATCTTTGCCTTTCCATAAAGGAATATGGAGCTGCCGCAAGGACAGCAGATCCATGTGCGACAGCCCCATATAATATTTACGATACCAGATCCGGAACTTTGTCTCCGATATTGTTTTATGCTTTCTCAATCTTAATTGCGCATACCTTATATTCAGGAATTCTTGCGTATTTGTCAAGTGCGGCGTTGGTCAGCCAGTTTGCATTTCCATCCGGGAAGTGGAATGGCATCCAGCTCTCACCCGGTGAGGTCTTTGTACCTACACGAGCGGTAGATTCAATGGATCCTCGTCTGGAAGAAACTCTGACTTTATCACCGTTTTTGATACCCAGCTTATCGGCATCTACGATGTTCATTTCGATAAATGACTTACCTTCGATCTCCATAAGCTCAGGTGTCTTTCCTGTCATGGCTCTTGTTGTGTAATGATACAGAATACGTCCTGTCATGAGGATGATTGGATATTCCTCATCCGGAAGCTCTGCTGACGGTACATATTTTGCAGGATAGAACCAGCCAAGACCGCGGGAGAATTTACCAACATGCATGATCGGTGTTCCCGGATGATCCTTGGAGGTACATGGCCACTGAAGTCCCTGTCCATGAACTTCTTCACTGTCAAGACGTTCATGGCTGATACCTGCGAAGCTCGGTGTCAGGGATGCGATCTCATCCATGATCTGAGCAGAAGTCAGATGTGGCTGCGGATATCCCATGCGGTTCATCAGATCAATAATAATATCTGTATCCAGTCTCATCTCTCCAGGTACTGTGACAGCCTTGCGGACTCTCTGTACGCGGCGCTCTGTATTGGTAAATGTACCCTCTTTCTCTGCATAGCTTACACCAGGAAGGATAACATCTGCATACTGAGCTGTCTCTGTCATGAAAAGTTCCTGAAGTACAAAGAAATCAAGACTCTTTAATGCTTTGATGATGTGTGTGGTGTCCGGATCAGTAACTACCGGATCCTCACCATAAATATACAGACCTTTGATCTCACCTGTGATTGCCTTCGGGAATACATCAGTTGCATGAGTTCCGATATTCGGATCAAGTTCTACACCCCATGCTTTCTCGAATTTCTCACGAACTGCCGGATCAGTAACCTTCTGATATCCCGGATATACGTTCGGCTGAGCACCCATATCGCAGGCACCCTGTACGTTATTCTGTCCACGAAGCGGGTTAACACCACAGCCTTCACGTCCAAGCTTGCCAACCATCATTGCCATATTGGACATGGACATAACGCCCTCTGTACCTGTGGAATGTTCAGTTACACCAAGGCAGTAGATGATCGGAGCACGGTCAGCTTTTGCATACATGATCGCTGCTTTTCTAAGATCGTCTGCGTCAATGTGGCAGATCTCAGCTACCTTCTCAGGTGTGTAATCTTTTACGATTTCCTTTAATTCTTCGAAACCTTCTGTACGCTCTGCGATGAACTTGTCATCCTGAAGACCTTCAGAAAGGATCACATTCATGATACCGTTTGCAAAAGCAACATTTGTACCTGGTTTCAGTTTCAGATGGATATCTGCTTTCTTAGCCAGACCAATATCACGCGGGTCAACTACGATCAGCTTGCAGCCTCTCTTGATGGCCTGACGGATCTGCATGCCGACTACAGGATGTGCTTCCTCAGGATTGGAACCAACCAGCATGATCAGGTCTGCATTCTTTGTGATATCCTCAATTGGGTTTGTCATGGCACCTGAGCCAAGAGTCATTGCAAGACCTGATACAGATGCGGAATGACATACACGTGCACAGTTGTCTGTATTGTTTGTGCCGAAGCAGCAGCGAACCATCTTCTGTACCATGTAAATATCTTCATTGGGTGATCTGGAGCACGCAAAACCAGCAAGGGAATCAGAGCCATACTGTTTCTTGATCTCCATAAATTTGGAAGCAACAAGATCCAGTGCCTCATCCCATGTTGCACGTTCGAATTCACCTGTCTCTTTATTCTTGATCAGCGGATATTTAATACGCTCCGGTGACTGTACGAAATCGAAACATCCGCTGCGTCCCTTAACACAGAGCAGTCCTTTGTTGGATGGTCCGTTTACAGCTTCTGTATCTACGATCTTTCCGTCTTTTACAAGGAGATAATACTGGCAGCCTGTTGCACAATGTGGACAAGTAGTCAGAACCTTCTTGTCAATCTGGTATGGACGATATTTCTTTCTGCGCTTCATGGTTAACGCACCTGTCGGACAGGCCTGAACACAGTTACCACAGGATTCACAGATACCTTCATTCCATTTATGTTTATAATGTGCACCGATTACGGAGTTGAAACCACGATCCATGGTATCGATTGCACCTCTTCCTACGATTTCTTTACAGGTATTCACGCAGCGGTGGCAGAGAATACACAGGCTTGGATCATAGGTAAAGAATTTATTGGTATCATCGATGGGCATATCCTTCATTTCACCGGGATAGCTTGTCTCAGTCACACCATATTCAAAACAGTAATCCTGTAATTTACAGTCGCCGTTTGCCTCGCAGGAGAAGCAGTGTACACGGTGGTCAGAAAGAAGGAGATCCAGTGTATCTTTACGATATGCAACTACCTTCTCTGACATTGTCTGTACTTCATCACCCTCTGAGCAGCGAAGTGTACATGCCGTATCAAATTTGGTTCTTCCATTGTTTGTTACTTCTACCACGCACAAACGACAGGAACCATCCGGCAATACATCTTCCAGATAGCAGAGTGTAGGAATCTCCACTCCGATCTGTCTGGCAGCCTGCAGAATGGTCGTACCCTTTTCCACTTCTGCTGGAATTCCATCTATTGTCAAATGAATCATCTTTTCACCCTCCTTAATTCACAGAAATTGCGCCGAATACACAATTTTCCAGACATGTTCCGCACTTAATACACTTGGAGGTATCAATGCTGTGAGGCTCTTTCTTATTGCCTGTGATCGCACCAACCGGACAGTTTCTTGCACACTTGGTACATCCTTTACATTTCTCAGGATCAATCACATAAGAACGCATTGCCTTACATACATGAGCCGCACATTTCTTATCTACGATATGCTCTACATATTCATCACGGAAGTTCTTTAATGTAGAAAGTACAGGAAGCGGTGCACTCTTTCCAAGTCCGCAGAGTGAGCGGTCCTTGATAAAGTTTCCAAGATGTTCCAGTTTCTCCAGATCTTCCATCTCACCTTTACCATCTACGATCTTCTCAAGAATCTCAAGCATACGTTTCGTACCGATACGGCAAGGTCCGCATTTACCGCAGGATTCTCTCTGAGTAAAGCCCATGAAGAATCGTGCAACCTCTACCATACAGGTATGTTCGTCCATAACTACCAGACCACCGGAACCAACGATCGCTCCGTATTTCTTGACAGAGTCAAAGTCAAGCGGTACATCCAGATGTTCTTCTGTCAGACATCCGCCGGACGGACCACCAATCTGAACAGCCTTGAATGCAGCGCCGGATTTCAGACCTCCACCGATATCGAAAATAATCTCTCTTAAAGTTGTTCCCATCGGAACTTCGATCAGACCTGTATTTTCGATAGAACCGGTCAATGAGAAAGTCTTTGTTCCAGGTGAACCCTCTGTACCGATACTTCTGTACCAGTCAGCTCCTTTGAGAATGATCTCCGGAATATTTGCATAAGTTTCTACGTTATTCAGAACAGTAGGCTTTGCCCATAATCCCTGTTCAACTGTACGGGGCGGTTTTACACGAGGCATGCCTCTGCTTCCTTCGATAGATGCAGTCAGGGCAGAACCTTCACCACATACAAAAGCTCCTGCACCACGGTTGATATGCATATGGAAAGAGAATCCTGTTCCAAGAATATTGTCTCCCAGAAGTCCGTTCTCCTCCAGAACTGCAATTGCATGTTTCAGACGTGCTACAGACTGCGGATATTCTGCACGTACATAAATATATCCATGCTGTGCTCTTACTGCGTAAGCTGCAAGCATCATACCTTCGATCAGACGATACGGATCACCTTCCATTACGGAGCCATCCATAAATGCTCCCGGGTCACCCTCATCACCGTTACAAACCACATAATGAACAGGATCAGCCTGGCGTGCTACCTGAATCCATTTCTTACCTGCCGGGAAGCCGCCGCCGCCACGTCCGCGGATACCGGATTTATCAACCTGATCAATAACCAGATCCGGATTCATCTCAAACATTGCTTTCTCCAGAGCCTGGAAACCGCCGCTTGCTATGTACTCATTCAGAGATTCTGCATCAAACTTACCACAGTTCTTCAAAACAATACGGGTCTGTTTCGCGATAAACGGAATATCTTCCGGTCCGCGGCTTACTTTACCGCCTTTCTGATAAAGCAGTCTCTCGATAGTCTCATTACCCTGAACACTCTTCTCAAAAATCTCCTGGCAGTCTTCGATCTGAACCTTCGTATACTGGATCACATCGTCGCCTTTCTGGATACGAACAAGTGGTCCAAGTTCACAGACACCCTGACATCCTGTTTTCTTTACACCTACATGTGCATCTTTGTCATGAGGTCCAAACTCAATGGTAACTCCCGGAGCATCTTTGGCAATCTCCATGAATTTCTCATAGATTTTCTGAGAACCGGTTGCCACACATCCGGTACCTGAACAGACAAGAATACGACAGTCATAAGAATTAAGTTCTTTCACAGCTTCTTCTCTGATCTGCTCCAATACTTCCTTATTCTGGATCATCCCTGTTCGCCCCCTCTCAGTTTATCGATCAGCTCATCTGCCTTCTCCGGAGTCATTCTCGGATATACCTCTTCATTGACCATCATAGTCGGTGCAAGTCCGCAGGCACCAAGACAGGAAACTGTTTCCACAGTAAACATCATATCGTCTGTCGTCTTCTTTGTCTTTGACAGCCCCAGTTTCTTATAAAGTTCCTCCAGAACCGGTATTGATTTTCTTACATGACAGGCTGTTCCGTCACAGACCTTGATCACATATTTACCTTTCGCATCAAATGAGAAATTCTCATAAAATGTGGCAACACTGAACGCTTTCGCTTCTGTCACACCGATCTGCTCCGCAACATATGTAAGCAATTCTTCCGGGAGATATCTGTACACCCCCTGAATATCCTGCATGATCGGAATCAGTGATGCCGGCTTTTTACCATAGAAAGCAATGATCTCATCCGCTTTCTGATAAAATGACTGATCTAGCATTTCGCACCCTCCTTATACCTGTTTTTTCTTTTTTATTGCACTCTTTACATATTGTAACGTTAATTATATGCCTTTTTCGTCATTTTCACAAGCGCATTTATAGAAATTTTCTAATTTTTTATTATTTTCCTCTATAGATGTTTGTTTTGTTTGTCTAATTTTTATCAGCTTTGTTCAGCAATAAACCATCTCAGATGCAAAGCAAACTAAACTGAATCAAACTGAATAATTGTTACTGTTCTCAGTAACGTGGTGTGTGAACAATATAAAATGTCAGGAATATGGTAATTGTCTTATGATTCTGCCTGTGCTACACTGTCCATATGATATCGGTGGCAAAAGATAAGTGTTCCGTTCTCACTGAAAATATCCGGATAAAGGAGGAGGTAAGTATGTTTTTTTTGAAAGAAAAAGAAGTGAATACAGGACGGCAGAGGGAGCTTGATCTGGTAAAGGGTTTCCTGTTGATCATGATAGTATTTATACATTCATTTCAGACAATAGGCGGTGTCGCAGCGGCCGAATCGAATGTACATAAGATTCTGTTTGCGCTCTTCATGCCGACAGGTGCCTGTCTGTATCTGTTTACCATGGGATTCGGAAGTGCTTTCACACGCCATTCCCAGCCCAAAGATATGGTTAAAAACGGCATAAAGCTGTTATTCTATCAGGGATTAAGCAATTTATGCTATGCAGCTGTAATGACAATCAGTTTTAATATAAGAAATTCCATTACAGGTGAAACTGCAGGCAGCAGAGAATTATATGACGCAAATCTTTATTCCATGCTTACATTCGTAAATATATTCTTTATAGCCGGTATGTGCTATCTGGTGCTTGCGGTCTACAGGAAATTAAAAGTAAGCTTAAGGGGATATGTCATAAGTGCTGTAATAGTCGGAATCGTATCACCATTTACAAAGCTGCTGGTTTCTGATAATCCGGCACTTAACTGGATCCTGGACATGACTTTCGGTGGAAAAGGTGAAACCAGCTTCTGCTTCTTCCCGTATTTGAGTTATGTATTTCTTGGATATGATTTTTGGAAAAGTGCTCAGAAGAATCCCTGAAGATGAAAAAGGAAACTTTTATAAAGAAAGCGGGATCATATGTGGGATTACTGCGGCGGTATGGTTTATATGCTGCATTGTACTACATCCGGGCATTGAAGGATTCTTTAATTATATGATCGAACAATACAGAATCCCGGGGCTTGCAAAGGTACTCGGAAGTTTCTGCAGTATCATATTTGTGTTTGCAGCTGCATTTCGTATCATGCCAATGATGGAAAAATGGAAATTCGGATATAATAAACTGTGTTATTACTCAAAACAGATTTCAAAGATGTATGCCGTACATATCGGAGTTTACTGGACACTTGCCGGTTTTGCTGCTTTTTACGAATTTGGGGTAAAAGAATGCCTGATATTGTCAGTGGCAGCACTGATTGTGACTGATCTTCTTGTACATGGATACATCATAATTACAGATAAAATAAAAAACAGAAAATAGCAGAATGCTTTTTATCTGCACAAAAAAACAGACCACATTTTATGATCTTTGTTTCATAAAATGTGGTCTGCCTGTTTCATGCGTTCTTTTTATTGAGCCTGGAAATAATATCCAACGCCCCATTTGGTGTGTACATACTTCGGTTCACTTGGATTGGTTTCAATCTTCTCACGGAGACGGCGGATATGTACATCCACAGTACGCACATCACCCGGATACTCATATCCCCATACAATGTTCAGCAGGTTCTCACGACTGTAAACCTTATTCGGATTAAATACCAGAAGCTCCAGTACATCAAATTCCTTTGCTGTCAGATTAATCTCTTTACCTGCAATAAATACACGTCTGCCTTCACAGTCCATACGAAGATCGCCCACCTGAATGCTCTTTGCCTTTTCTTTCTCCTCGTGGTCGCTTCCCGCACGGCGCATGATCGCTTTGATACGTGCCTTAACTTCCAGGATATTGAACGGTTTGGTGATATAATCATCCGCACCATATTCAAGACCAAGGATCTTATCCATATCCTCACCCTTAGCTGTCAGCATCACGATCGGCACATTGGAAAATTCGCGGATCTGCTGGCATACTTCCAGCCCGTCCATCTTCGGCAGCATCAGATCCAGAAGGATAATATCATATTTTTTATCTTTTGCTTTCTCTACTGCCTCTTCTCCATCATAAGCGCAGTCCACTTCCATACCATCCTGTTCCAGGCTGAAACGGATACCCTTTACGATCAGCTTCTCATCATCTACTACCAATACTTTCCTGCTCATTCGGTTCTCCTTATCCTACTACTATCTTATCTTTTATCTTTGCAAAAGTACCTTCTTTGATACCCTGTACATTCATAATATCCTCTATCACAGCAAATGGTCCGTTCTCTTCTCTGTAGGCAATGATCGCCTGCGCACGTGTTGCACCGATCCCCGTCAGCGTAGTAAGCTGAGCTTCATCTGCTGTATTTATGTTGATCCTGTTATCCTGAGCGGTCATCCCCGTGTTCTGTCCTGTCCCGGCACTTCCATTCATCTGTCCATCTGATGCCCCGGACATCTCTGCCGGATCCAGTCCCTGCCGCTCCATCTCTTCCTGTGTGAGAATATAAAGCTGCTGTCCGTCTGTCAGAACTCCTGCACGGTTTACACAGGTTAGAGCTGCCTCGGGAAGATATCCTCCCGCTGCCTCAATCGCCTGAAACACCCGGCTCCCGGCTACCAGCTGAAAAACTCCCGGATTCGCAACTGCTCCGCAGACATCAACATAGATCATCGCCTGCTGCATTTCCTTATCAGAAACTGCTTCTGACCCATTATCTATATCAGCATCTGAAATATGTTTCCCGGAATCACTTCCTGTCCCATTACCTGCATCTGAACCATCTGATTCTGCCTGTTTTTTCCAGGACTCTGCAGAACTGCCATCATCATTCTGTCGATCTTCTGTATCAGCTTTCTTCTCATCTGTATCTTTCTTCGACTTCTGTCCTGATGTTTTCTCTTCTAATGACTCCGCATCCACCTCTGCCTTTGCTTCCTGCAATCCATCTATCAGAAACTGTGCCTCTCTGCTCTTACATCCTGTCAGTCCTGTAAGAAACAAAGTTCCACATAATATCAGTGTCACAGTATAACAACATCTGTTTTTTATTTTTATCATAAGGGTCCTCCTCTTATTTCTCAGAGTAAGAGTCCCCCTGTCCATAATGCCACCCTTATTGTAACGAAATCTTAATGATTTTACAATAGTAAACTCTTATTTTTGCCACTTAAATATAACAATTCCGGAAATCGCGATCAGCAATCCAAGGATTTTGCGCCATTCAAAGGGTTCTTTATCTACCCCAAACAATCCAAATAATTCAATTACATAAGCAACTGCCAGCTGCGAAATAACGATCAGCATTGCTGCCCTGGCAGGTCCAAGGGCTCCCATACTCTGGATTACTGTAATGGTAATAAACGCTCCGATCACTCCGCCAAGAAGTGTATATTTATTGTCCACCTGCCAGAGTGCAGCCACACTTTCCCGTCCTGTAAAAAGCCAGGCAAGAACGCAGACTGCAAAAGCCGACAGCTGTACCCATCCGGTTGATACCCAGAGGCTGGTCTGCTTTGTCACCTCCGTATTAAAAACACCCTGAATGCTCATCAGTGCCCCTGAAATCAATGCCACTATAAATCCCCACATAAATCTGCCCTCCTGGATAATATGATCATTCTGCTTACTCCGGTAATCATTTCTGTACCGAAAAGAGGTACTGCCGTTTAGCAGCACCTCTTGTTTTCTTTAGTATCAGTTTATTCAGTTACGAAAAAATCATACAGCAAATTTCTTCATTGTGGAATATGGACTGTAAACTCTGGACTTGTTCTTGGAGGTTCTATTCCAGGATCGCACTGTCACATACCAGGTACCTTTCTTTACGTTTGTAAAGGTTACAGTTACGGTATTTTTGCCTTCTGTACGTTTCACATATTTCTTAACCGGATACTTCTCTCCTGCGGAGGTCTTGTATTTGGTTCCGAGCAGAATCTCATAACCAGTGGCATTTTTACATTTTGTGTAAGTAACAGTCACTGTGTTTCCTTTTACAGTGATATCCCTGATCTTTGGCTGCTGTGGTGTGATAACTGTGATCTTGATCTTTTTAACCTTTGTCCAGGAACCATAGACCTTATTGCCCTGTGCATCCAGAACCCAGCTTCGGGCTGCCACATACCAGGTACCTTTTGCCAGATATCTGAAAGATGCCTGTGGCTTGCCGGTTGAGGAAATTGTTTTGCTGAATTTACCGGTCTGGAGCATATCTGATTTCCTGCTGAGCACGAAGTCATAACCCTGAGCACCGGCACATCCTTTGGCAAGTTTGACAGTAAGCTTGTTTCTGTCAATGGAGTGGCTGGAAATCTCTGTGTTGGCAGGTCGCAGGCATGCACCGTTTTCATCTGTGATACTTCCGTCTGTGTGAATGACTCTTCCATTGAGAGATTCTGTACCAAATGCTATGAAATAATCCTGTCCTTTGGAAAGAGTAAAGTCAGCATATGGAATACTGCGCTCAAAAGCGCCGCTTACAGTCACAGTCTGGATACACTGCAAAAACCCTTTCTCAACATCATACCAGAACAGATTTGCCATAAGTCCTGCACAGGAGGCATCTGTTTTTACAGAAAGCACAGCCGGGAAATCAAAAGTTCCGTTTCTTCCAAGATGGAAACCAAAATCATTCTGGTTTGTGGAAATCAGGCTGTATAATGCTGCCGGGATATATTCTGCTGTGTTTGTAACAGAAAGATCGGTATCTGCAGGTGTTTCTGCTGTAATGGAAGTACCGTTAATCTTCCAGATGAAACCATTCTCCATATCAAGATTCAGGGAAATATCTTTTCCTTTTATCCCGGATAAAACGGAAGCAGGAAGTGTCCTGGCACCATTCATGATAATGGAGATGGTATCTTTTTCTTTGGATGTCTTGATCAGATCATTGACCGCATCCCAGCCTTTCTTCTGGAAACTTCCCTCAATGTAAGGTTCCCCGTCACCAAGTTTTCCGAGATTTTTTGTATCCTGATGTTTGCATCGTTTACAGGTGTAAGTTATGATTCCGTCAGTTTCTGTAGTTGGTTCTGTAGTGATAACACCGTTGTCATAGTCATGGCCATATGCAGGAATCGTGGAGCCGTAATAGATGGTTCTCTTGCAGTCGTTACAATAGGTGTCCCCGCTATATCCGCTGGAAGTACAGGATGGAGAGGAGTAGTATCGTCCAACTGTATTTTTGTGTTCGCATTCCTTTCTCGTGATTTTAAATTCAACGGATTCATTTAAATAATTGCCGGCATCTGTGCCATTATAAACTGCTGTAGCGGAAATTTCCTTTCCTACAGGCAATTCTTTAGAAATATCGGAATCTCTCCATTTCCAGTTATTCCCTAAACAGTCCTTAACATCTTCGACTTTTTTACATGACCATGGTACGGAGATTTCGGTATCTGATGGAAAACCTGGTGTTGAGGTTGCCGGTCTGATAATTGCTTTATATTCTTTTGAAATCCATTCATTATAATTGGTATTGGAAATCCGTATATAAATTTTGGTATTTTCTGCTTCTTTTACCGTTCTCACAGTAGGAATACCCTCGTTTGGATTCGAAGAATTCAAAATTATCCATTTTATATTATCAACACTGTATTTAATTTCACTATTTGGGGGAATTGTATCTTTGTCAATCTTGATAACCGAATGAGGACCTCCATCATACGTACCTGTGTATTCAGTGATTGTAGGGGTAAGTGTACCCGAGGTAATCTCAAATTTCCAGTCTTCGTTTGTTAAATCAGAAATTGCTTCATAAAAATCACCTTCTTCCACATCAATCTTTATAGTATAAGTACCAACATCTTTGGGCTCAGTTATATATTCATCTCGTTTGTTGTAATAGTTCACAGCAATCGTTCCTACACCCTTACAGGTGTCTATCGGAGCAATGCTAGGTTTTTTTGAATTTCCGTCATAAGTAAACTCATGTGAACCATCAAATTTAAAAATACCAGCGGTAATTTTACGTTTGTTACAACTAAATGTTTTTGATTCTGAATCAAAGATATAACTTGTTTCATTTTCTCCAACAGTTATAACATGATCTTCTCCGGTTAGCCATGCATACAACTTAGGGTCATTAGGGTGATTTACAGGTGTCCATGGAAGATTGTCAACTTGTACCTTAGAAAATTCAGGGTTGTCAATAATACAAAGGTAAACATTATCCTTTTGGGTGTTTTGGGGGCAATTAGATTTAGATAAAGAAGCATTTACAGAACCACCGGAAATTTGAATATAAGAGCTATTAGCGCCACTGCATGTGTTCTTTGATCCAACATTACTGATATAACCGCCTCCAATACTATCCCTATGAGTTGACTTAGCATTTACAGAACTGTTGGAAATTTGAATATAAGAGCTATTAGCGCCACTGCATGTGTTCATGAGTCCATTAACTCTAATATAACCGCCTCCAATACCAGCCACATGAGTTGACTTAGCATTTACAGAACTGTTGGAAATATGAATATTAGAGCCATTAGCGCCACTGCATGTGTTCTCTCTTCCATCAGCCCAGATGTAACCGCCTCCAATACCAGCCCCATAAGTTGACTCAGCATTTACAGAACTGTCGGAAATATAAATATCAGAGCCATTAGCGCCAATGCATGTGCTCTCTCTTTCATTAGCCCGGATGTAACCGCCTCCAATACCAGCCCCATAAGTTGACTTAGCATTTACAGAACTGTTGGAAATATGAATATTAGAGCCATTAGCGCCACTGCATGGGTTCTCTCTTCCACTAGCCTGGATGTAACCGCCTCCAATACCAGCCCCATAAGCTAAATTACTATTATTTCTTGCATTTAGAGTTCCGATACTAGTGTTTGAAGCACTGGTTATTATAAGCTGAGCTTCGTTATCTTTCTGTAAACCAGCAGAGTTTTCATTAGTTGTTATAAGATTATTTGTGCCTGTTAAATAGATAGTGACTGTAGCTTCAACATTAACATTTATTTGCAGTGCCGGACCAGCAGATGTATTGATATTTACTTTATTAAGATAAATGTTGATGCTGTCTTTCGCTGAAATTTTCTTTCCATCAACCACAATTCTATTTCCTGTTTCCCGGCTACATGTGAATTTGTAATCTCCTGCCGAACTTATAGTATAAACTCCGTTCATAACCTTATCGTTATCAGCTAAATCAATTTCTCCAGCTTGTTCATTTTCCGCAGCAGCCATTGCCTCATCGGGGGCATCATTAAATTCAGGAACCTCGTCTGAACTGAATACAGACAGTTCCTCATCTGTCTCTCCTGCCGCTTCCTGCTCTTCATTGGTAAAAATCTCCGGAGTTTCTTCCTCAGACACTACATCCTGATTTCCGGAAGTAAATTCTTCCGCAAATATGGTCTGGGGGGGCATATTTGTAGAACACAGTGCAAGTGCCAGAATCCCGGCTAATAACTTTTTCCTCATGCTTTCCACCTTTCCTTTCTTTATACATGATCTTCTGCGTCTTGACTCTTTTGTCCTCTTTTTCTGAATTTGATACATAATGCGGTAATCACGACTGCCGCAGTAAAGGAAATGACAGCCACCAACACATAGCCGCCTGCGTCCTCATGCAGCAGAATTGTGCCGTACATTCCCGTAACGTTTATTGGCTGGCTTTGCATTATCCCCATTGCTCCCACAAGAGACAGGAATAACAGGGTACACAGAACAGACAGCCGGCAGACTGCGCGCCGCTCCTGGCGGCGGTGGTATTCATGCATTCGCTTTTTTACCAATTCGATACGGGTTTTGGTATCGTACATGCCTTCCAACCTCCTTCCCAAAAAACAGTCTAAAAAAGTCTTTCACTTATATAGGTACAAAAAAACCGAAAAACTCTCACCTGAAAATCAAATTTTTTCAAAAAAATTTGAGAGCTGCCGAAACAGCTCCCAAAAACGGAAAATCAGGTTATATTATTGTATCGAATCTCCTTCAGATTCCCAGAACAGCGGATATCTTAATCTCTTTTTCCGTTTCGCTGAGATCAAAGTCACCACCATCTTCCACAGTCATGTGTACCTCATACAGTACGTCTTCGGATAATGTATCCGGTGTTTCACCATCTTCTGTCTGGATATGCCATTTCTCTGCCGGAACTTCTTTCAAGGTACCATCTGCGCCATATGCATACAGCTTCATAGAACCTGTTTCCCCTGAGATTCCTTTCATACGTATTGCAACGGTCGTATTCGGATGTACATTCTCAATTGTGATCGTGTTCAGCCATCCTTCCACATCTCCCTGGCCGCCGTCTGCTTCAAATTTCTCCTGGCTTAACACATTGCGCATTGCCTGATCCAGATCCACCTTGCGGTAAGGCATTTCCGGCAGATATACAAACCTGTCCTGAAGTCTCAGAAGTTCCAGATAACCGGTCGGACAATAAAGTGAATTTCCGCTATTCCCGGCATACATACCGATAGCCATGTTATTGTATCCCGGTTTGTCAGAAATATCCATGGTAAATACAGTCTCGCCTGTCTCAAAATCAAGCATGATATACTGCCACATACCAGTTTCCAGATTCTGTACATATCCGTAAATATATCCTGTTGCAGTGGACAGCTTCATCATGGAAGTGTCAGACAGATCACTTCTGCACCAGATACTCTTCATCTCATATCCGTCCTCCGTCTTAACTGTATCCACACGTTCTATACCCGGCGCGATCATTTTATTGCCCTGTCTCAGCCAGCCCACATCATAAATATTCTCATAGCTTTGTATTGAGGAATCATTATCTGCTTCTCCAAGCTTCGCACTTCCTGCACCAAACCAGTTACATACGATCGTGCTTACTGTTCCCTCTCCATCATCATATACAATTGCAGAATTTTCCACAGACACCTGTGTACCTTCCGGAAGCTCATCTATAACAGGCATACTCGCAACCTGTTCTCCTGTTTTCATATCCACCGCAATAAGATTTACCGGATCCTGATTATCTGTAAACATAACCAGATCTTTGGTCAGAGACGGGGAACATCCACCTCCCCATGCAAGACCGCCACCTGTCGTCTCATCGCCTTCTTTGCTTTCCTTGGCACCCACACTTTTATAGGAAGTTTCCCAGACTTTTTTCACACCATTATCCGCCTGGAGCAGATAACACTTCAGATTTGTCAGAATGACCGCACCCTCCTTAGATGCCGCAATACCATTCTCTGCACCCTCTCCCGGTTCCAGTTCATATACAAACACTGCATCTGACAGATCCACATCTTCTCCATTCAAGATCTTATCGATAGCTGCACGTGAAACATAGCCAAAGGTTCCCTGCTGTTTTCTGTCAGGATAAATGCGGAAGCCTCCTGTTGCAAACCAGAGATTTCCCTCATAATCAAAAACTACAGATAACAGATTCTGATCCAGTGTTTTTCCAAGTGCTGCCTCTGCTGCCGCTTTAATGTCGATATCCAGAACCTTCTCAAATTCCGGAAGTACATTTCCCTCCTCATCTGTAGCCTTAAGCATAAGTACCCGATTATCGTTCGTCGGACACACAATGCGATTGCTCTCATCTACAAAAGAATATGAGCTCTGTATCAGATAGCTTCCATTGTCATGCTGTTTTGGTGAAAAATAGCCCAAGGTCTGTGCCTCATCTGCATTAATATCACGGATCGCCAGGCCACCCAGAAGCGGAACTACAGAATGTCCATAGGAATCAAAAAAGACTGCCGGGGAAGCATTGGGATTAACTTTTTCATAAGAAACATTGATCTCAGAATAAATATCAACAGGCAATACCTCATCTGTTGAATCTGTATTATAGCAGTCATGATGAATATTGGAATCACTTGCTGCCATATAAGGATTCTCATCCATAACCTTCGGTGTAAGTGTCTTTATAGGCAGTTCTGATGTCTGACCTGCATTTTCCTCTGTCTGTGTTTCCTCTGCACGTACCATATTTATTGACGGTTCAGATGTTGTAGCTGCTATAAAAGCGATCATTGCAAGAATTAAAGCTCTTTTCTTCATAATTGTTTTCCTCCTGAGTGTTTTTGTCATATTACATTTCTGCGTTCAAACCAGATGGAGAGTCCTTCTTTTATTTTCTGCTCTTCCACAGGTTTCATAAAAAAATATTCTATCCGCATCCTGAACGCATGAAGCGAAAAATCAAGATCACTGCACCAGATAATCCCACATTTCGGATACAGGGACCGGAGATGTTCTGCCGCATTCAGCCCGGACACACCTGGCAATGCAAGAAACACCACTGCCGGTATTGTTTTTCGTGTCCGCCCAAAAAACTGTTCCTGATCCTGATAGATTTCAATCAATGGAAAAACTTTCTTTTCTGTACAGTAATTCCTGATATATTCCGCACAGTTCTGTCCTTCCTGTTCCTGATCAGTCAATATGGCAATACAATACACGACATCCCTCCTCTTCCATTTGATGTACTCCCATTTGTTATCCTCATTATAAAAAAGTCGTAATTTTTTTCAATAATTCTGTCACGAAACGACAGAAAATGACACGAATTGTAAATCTATGGTATTATTTTGTGATATACTTATAGCAGAATTTTATGATATCAGGGTCAAAAGGTCAAAAAGTCGTTCGTGCTTGCACGATAAGACTTTTGAACTTGGGACCCGCCAAACATGAGAAAGCAGCGATTTACGTAGTAAATCAGCGGATTTCGAATGTTTGAGAATTGCGGGAGCTGCTTTGCAGCGAAGCAATTCGTAGATATCAAGTTAGGGGCAAAATGCCTTTTGACCCTAACATCATTTTATAAACAAAGGAAGATTAATATGAGAATTGCAATTGTTGATGATATTTCAGAAGAACGGACACTGCTTCACAACAGACTGGAATCTCAGTTTTCCAGGCGCAATGTCCATACAGATATATTTGAATATGAAAATGGAGAAGCTTTCCTCACTGCAGCGAAGGAATGTCCTTTCACTGTAGTGTTTCTGGATATTTATATGAATGGATCTAACGGAATTGATACAGCAAAAGAACTTCGCAGATCAGACACTGACTGTCTGCTGATCTTTACAACAACTTCCACTGACCATGCATTAGAGGGATTTCAGGTCCGGGCTCTCCACTATCTTGTAAAGCCCTACAGTGAAAATGATATTTCCGCACTGGCAGATGAAATCCTTTCCCGCATCCCGGATTCCGGGAAATATATAGATGTAAAGGTAAACGGCAGTAATATTCAGATTCCCTTCCGGAAAATAATCTACGCAGAGCATTTTTCCCATATGATCCACATCCACACTGCCGGTGAAAGAGAACTGGTCACCCGTCAGTCCTTTGACTCCTTCATAACCTCCCTGAAAATGGACTCACGTTTCTATCAGTGTAACCGTGGCGTTGTGATCAATCTGGAGCATGCCGTTGATTTTGACGGAACAGATTTTCGCCTTGATAACGGAAGTAATGTTCCGGTAAGCAGGAAGCTTATCAAAAACGCCAGACAGACATTTATGGAATTTCTGTTCCAAAGGAGGTCCTGAAATGACTGACATACTTCGCCCTGTACTTGAACTTTCCGTAATCATTCCCGGTATACTGCTGGCATATCTGCCTGTAAAAAGCTATCTGAGACAGACACCGCTTAGGCTTACTGCATGGCTTCTTCCTCTTCTTCTGGGAGTCTGTATTTTGGGAGGAGTGGTTTGCTGTATCCTGCAAGTTCCCACCAGATGGATTCTATTTCCTATACTGCCTGTCATTATGTTCATTTATCATAAAACGCTGAAAATCTCTGCCTGGAAATCCGTCAGTATTTTTCTGGCAGTCTTCGCAGTTTTTGCATGTGTCAACAGTCTGTCCAGGGCAGTCAATGCTCTTATAACTGCTGAGCTGTATATTGCAGAAAATGAACTGTGGTTTCGTACCAGTGCCGGGATTTTCTATAATGTCATTTGTCTGCTGTTTGTTCTGGCAGCCTGGTATCCTGCCCGCCACTGTGTACAGACAATGGTCACAGACGAGAACTTTGCCCAGACCTGGTATGTATTCTGGATTCTTCCGATAATCTTCATCGGAGTAAATCTTTTTATGATTCCTAAATACCGCAGTACTTTATATACCGGACGGATCCTGCAGTGCTATATTGTTTTCAGTCTTGTGCTGCTCATAATCCTGCTTCTGTTCTATGCCATGTTTCTTATGATGGCAGTCAGTCTGAACAGAAATGCCCGACTTCAGCAGGAGAACCATTTTCTTACTCTTCAGCAGGAAAGATACGAAAATCTCTGCATGGCTATTGAAGAAGCCAGACAGGCGCGTCACGATATCCGGCATCACTTTGTGCAGTTATCCTCTCTGGTAGAACAGGGTGATATGGAAAAATTAAAAAATATCTCTCCGCTGCAATCGGCAAAATCTCTGACTATAACCTGCATTTCTGTGAAAATCAGGCTGTTGACAGTGTTTTCGGATATTATTCCACTCTTGCCCAGAGAGAGAACATTCCTTTTCATGCAATGGTTTCCCTGCCTGCTGATCTTTCCATAGATGAGATTAATCTGTGCCTTGTGTTTTCCAATCTGCTGGAAAATGCCATCCAGGCAAGTGCGAAAACAGAGCCTGCCCGCAGAAAGATTAATGTGGAAGTTTACCCCCACCATAATCATCTCCTTCTGATTCATGTGGAGAACACCTTCGATGGCAAAATACAGCAAAAAAACAATATTTTCCAATCCTCCAAACGCTCCGGCAACGGCATAGGAATCGAATCTGTCCGCCACATTACCGACAAAAACGGAGGTGCCTGTGACTTTACCTATCAAGATGGTATTTTCTCTGCAAAAATAATGCTCCGGATATAATCAGTTACTGATTATATCCAGAGCATTTACGACTGCCGCACTTTATAAAATTATTCCCTCATTCCAATCAGCACTTTCTTACCTTCAAACGCAAATCCATAATGTCTGATTTCTTTTCGCTCAAATCCCCGGGCAAATAATTGTGCATCATAATTCATTGCTTCAATCTGGTCTAATGCATGATCCACAGTCTCTTCCAGAGTTTCTTCTTTCTTTGAATTATGGACTTTAAATTCCATGATAATCGCAGGACATCTTCTGTTTCCCGGCTTTCTCGGAATCATCATTACATCATACCGTCCGAAACCACTTTCTCTGTTTGAACAGATTTCATACTGATCTGTCTGATCTGCAATTAATCCCAGTACAAATCCATGATAAAAACGTTCCGGTGCACCTGATCCGTCTTCCTTTCCTGACATATCAAAATAACTGAATGTTGCCATCGAAATCTGATTCATATAATAATTCATCGCATCCAGATCACTGTTCAAAAGTGCCTTTACAAACTGATTATAATTCGACCGGCTCTGGTAAAACCAGCCTTTAAACAGACTCGAAAACATGGCTGTTGTTTCCAGATTCGTGATCATCAGGTGATACCATGGATCTCTTAGAATTCCTCTGTATTCCACTTCTGTTGCTTTCAGATATCCACTTGCCAGCATCAGGCTCCAGATTGCATTTTCATCCTGTTCCAGCTGTTCAAACACAATCTGCTCGTCAAAATTTACTACAATTTCTCTTCCCTGCAAAAGTTCTTCCATCAATTCCTTGATTTCCGGAGAAGAACGTCTGATCAGCCGATTGATCAATCCGTTGGAACTTGTATCTGCCCAGTATGGACGCAGTTGCTTTTTATCCAGATAATTTGTAATTGACCATGGATTATAAATATCCTTCCGGCTGCCGAATACAAATCCGTCATACCATGATTTCACAAGCTGTTTTTCCTCTGACATTCCCATTGTTTCCAGTGCACAGAATACTTCCTGTTCTGTGAATCCAAAGCAGGTTTCATATTCTCTGGAAGTTGTTGTAACAACATTCAGATTATTCAGGTCAGAAAAAACGGATTCTTTTGACACTCTTGTAATTCCCGTCATCATCGCTCTTTCCAGATAGGGGTTTGTTTTAAAAGTCGCATTGAAAAAATTTCGTATAAAAGCGATAAATTCTTCCCAGTACTCATACAGATACGATTCCTGCATTGGTGTATCATATTCGTCAAGAAAAATCAGTATTTTCTTTTTGTAATAACGATACAGGCAATTGGACAGATTTTTGACCGCATTGCAGATCGTATCATTTGCCACCGGTTCTTTGATTCCTGGATTTTTTGCATAATTATCCAGTTCTTCGAAGCATTTTCGTTCCCCCTCTGTAAGTCCCTTCCATTCCAGCAGATAACGATGTTCAGAATATGCTTCATTGATTGCCATAATAACTCCATCTCTGGTATCCTGATAAGTATTTCCTTTAACAGAAGCGAAGCTGATAAATATAACCGGATATATCCCCTGTAAATTCCGATACTTTTCTTCTTTCCATATAGACAGATCCTCAAACAAAGCTTTCTTGTCTGTATATAAATTTGAGAAGAAATAATTCAACATACTCATATTTAGAGTCTTACCAAAACGGCGTGGTCTTGTGATCAGTGTAATCTCATCCTGCGAATCCCACCATTCTCTGATCAGATCAGACTTATCAATATAAAAACAATTATTCTCACGTAACGAAGAAAAATCCTGTTTTCCAATACTTATCACCTGATTCATTGCATTCTCCTCTCTCTATTTATACGCTTCCCGACCTGCATATACAATACATATTACAATATCAGTATTGTAACATCATTCCGGCAAATACTCAACAAATCCTCGCTGTCCCAGGAATTTCGCTTTTAGTTTTTTTTATAATAACGGAAGGCCATTGCAAAATGCAACAGCCTTCAAAGAATTCCCACTATTTTATTATTACAACTTTTCTCTTCCTAAACAATCAAACGGTTGAAACAATGCATTCAAAGACTCTGATCTGGACCAGTCCATTTTTGAAACAAATGATGCAAAAGATCTCATCGCCTGTTTTGGATTTCTTACACTGAAAAATGTTCCTACCGTAGCTTTATTTGCCTTGTTAATTTGTTTTAAATCTGGCACAATTTTTTCTTTCAAAGAATCGATGAATTCAACTACACTCTGTATCAATTTTTTCTCTTCTGGAATATCCTTAAGTGCATCTATGATTACATCTTCTAAAGCTCCCTTTTTATCAGCAGGTACAATCAAAAGATATGTCTCTATATACTTCTGCTGACCAAAGGAGTCTTTTATTTCATTCTTGTTCCATTCTCCTGCTCTGAATACGATATTCTCAAAAGAGCGATTGATCATTCTTCCAATTTTAGGAACAGAATCCTCATCGCGGTCAGTTACCACCATGACAGAAGAGATTTCACGCTCAACAATCATGCTATTGATACGATGCTGCTCTACAAAATGCGCAAATTTCCCATTACCTCCTACTCCGCATAAAACAAGCTGATTCCCATCTTTAGAAAGACTTTCTATGTGATCCTGTTTATCCATAGGCGCAATTCCCAGATCATTACTTTTCTCATGTTGCCACATATAAACATTTTGCAGGTAATAACTGATCAGCTGTACATCAGATACACCTTCAACAAGCATTAATTCTGTCATCATAGGCGCACCTCAAATCCAAATGCTTTTCGATTATCGTATACATATCTGCCAGTAACATTTCTGGCAACTACATTACTTCCCTTTCTTTCCTTTGAACTTACCTTCTTTAATGTGATAACCTTAATCGGATCATTATCGTTTTCTTCATCATATTTTCCATAAGCTAATATCGCATCAATTGCCTCCATGCTATGAGTTGCAATGAATAACTGAACATTAAGCTTTTTTGCCAGTTCAAAAACAACTGGAAACAGTTTGTCATAGTACTTTTTGTGTAATCCGGTCTCAATCTCATCAATCAGAAGAATTGAATCTGTTGCATCAAATAGTTTATTTAAAATATACAGGATTTTCTTTATACCATCTCCATAAACGGAAAACGGCCTATTAACTCCATCTGCAGTAATAACAGTTTCAAGAAATGATACCCCATCATCCGCCTTTGTATAGCAAATATCAACAATCGACTCATCGAATTGTTTTAAAATACTGATAGCCAGTCTTTTATATTCCGGATTATCTACGATATTTTTTAAAAGATCATATCTCAAATGTCCAAAAGAAGGAATATATTGAACTTCCTTTTTAGACACTGCTCCTGAAACAGAGCTGTCCAGTGAAGTGAGCCGAATCTCCTTTTCTATTGTTTTTTTGCCACTTTGACCAATGATACTTCCATCAAATACTTTCACCATTTCTGGCAAAAATGATGATTGTTTATATGTCAATTTCTGCCGAGCAGACATCTGCGACATTTGAAGAGCATCCTCGCCAGCGAGTGTCTTTTCATGACCTCTTATCTCAAACTGAATCGGACCTTTATCGCTTTCTGCATAGAGATCAAATTCAAACAGACTGTCTCTATTATTTACATTGAACATATTAATGAAAGAAACATAAAAACTATTGTCATTTAAATTCAGTACTGTTCTCTGCTTTATGATATTTTTAACAGAACTTATCTGTGCCTTCGTAAACAGTAGTTGAATTGCCTCCAAAAACGTAGTTTTTCCGCAATTATTGTCACCCACAATAAGATTGATCCTGGAAAAATCGGAAACAATTAATTGCTGGATTCCTCTAAATTGGTAAATCTCCATCGACTTAATATGAGCCATTCTCATTCCTCTCCTTCCATACTTTCAAAACTGATCACAAGTCTTGTATGTGTCGCTGCCGCAATCTTCTGTAATGTTTCTATTCTTGGTACTACTTTGCCATTCTGTATCTTACTGATATTTGACTGTGACATATTGGTAATACGGCACAGATCCTCTTGCGTAAAGTTATTCTCATCCAGTACCCTTTTTATTTCCTCTGATACACTATTAAGCACTTCTCGAAGTTCATCCTTTTTCGGAGCTACTTCTTTTATCTCTACAACTGGTTTCTTTAGATGATTTATCTGTTCAAAAATTGAATTCATATTGTCCTCTGTCATAACTAATCCCTCCATTTATGTTAAGTATAACATATTTTCTCCAATTTATGCTATTTATAACATAAATTTTATATTTCCATCTACCACCATTTCATATTCTTCTCAAGCATCCTCTCATACGCCATTTTTAATTTCCCTGCGGTGATATCCTATCCTGTAGCTTAAGCTGTTAGAATGTAGGAAGCAATTATAGCAATCCTCTAAAATAATGCATCTTAATCCAGTCCATCAGAGTGTGAAATCCTGCGTCAGATATCTTCTTCAAGCTATAAGTAACTATCTGAACAACAGTTGTGTTTTTCGTATTTTAGAGCAAGGATATAGAAATTAAGCAGGTACCTGTTCAAGTACCTGCTTAATCTAATTCACCACTTTTTTCTCAACAATATTTACACGAAAATACTCAATTCTGTAATCATCATCGCGGTCTTATCTTCTTTCAGAATATCAAATGCAACAGCCTTCGGAAATTTTCCACTATTTTATTAATTCAGACACCACAATTATTTCATGCACTCATCCAGAATTGCAGCCATCTTATCAATGTGTTCTTTTGTGGTTACAAGCGGAGGTACGATTCTCAATACATCACTGCCTGCAGAGATCACCAACAGTCCTTTTGTAAGAGCAGCCTTTACAACTTCTCCAACAGGGCGGCCCTGGATCACGATTCCCTGCATGAAGCCCATGCCTCGTCTTGTTGCAGCGCATTCATGTTTTGCAACAATTTCATCCAGTTTCTGTTCTAGATATGGAGTCATTTCCTGTACATGTTCGATGATCTTATCATTCTCATAAATGTCAAATACTTTGCTGACTGCAGCACATACAAACGGGTTTCCGCCATAAGTTGTACCATGGTCACCTGGCTCCAGAGAAGCTTTAGCTGCCTTCTCACCCAGTACAAATGCGCCTACCGGCACACCGCAACCAAGAGCCTTGGCACTTGTCATAATATCCGGCTGTACACCATATGCCTGCCATGCAAAATAATAACCTGTTCTTCCCATACCACACTGAATCTCATCGAAGATCAGCATAATATCCTTCTCATCACAGATCTGGCGCAGACCTTCCAGAAATTCCTTCTTTGCCGGATAGATACCGCCTTCACCCTGAACAACCTCAGTAATAATTGCGCAAGTCTTATCTGTGATCTGAGCCTTTACGCTTTCCAGATCATTAAAATCCGCAAACTTCACACCGCCCATCAGCGGCTCGAAGGGTTCTCTGTAATGAGCAGTTCCAGTTACGGAAAGAGCTCCGATACTTCTTCCATGGAAGGAATGGTTCATGGCAATGATTTCATGATCTGCATGTCCGTCACGTACATATGCATATTTCTTAGCCGCTTTTAAAGCACCTTCGATTGCTTCCGTACCACTGTTGGTAAAGAATGCCTTGCTCATTTTGCTTGCCTTTACCAGCTTCGCACCTGCTTCAATGATCGGCTCATTGTAATATAAATTGGAAATATGCATCAGCTTATCAATCTGATCTTTTAATGCTTCATCATATCCCGGATAGTGATATCCCAGAGAATTTACAGCAATACCTGCTGCAAAATCCAGATATTCCTTTCCCTCGGAATCATATAAATAACATCCCTGTCCTTTTTCAAAAACAACAGGAAAACGATTATAAGTGTGAAGGATACTCTCTTCTGATTCCTTCATCTGTTCATTCATGTTCATTATAATATTTCTCCCCGTCTTCTCTTAAGATTGCAGTACCAATACCTTTATTTGTAAAGATTTCCAGCAGTAAACTGTGAGGAATTCTTCCATCAAGGATATGTACTCTTTTAACACCTTCTTCAATGGCATCAATACAGTTTTTCAGCTTCGGAATCATACCTCCGCCTACATAACCGTCATCGATCAGTTTCTGTGCTTCATCTACATGAAGTTCAGAGATCAGGCTGGACGAATCATCCTTGTCTTTATAAACGCCTTCAATATCAGAAAGGAATGCAAGCTTCTCAGCATGAACAGCCTCTGCAATGGCACATGCAGCATCATCCGCATTAATATTATAAGTAGCGAACTCATCGTCATAACCTACCGGGAAAATGATCGGCAGGAAATCTTTCTCCAGAAGATCCTCCAGAATCTTCGGCTCAACCTTTGTAACTTCACCAACAAATCCGATGTCTCCACCCTCTGTCTGTTTCTTGCGGCATTTCAGCAGACCACCGTCTTTACCACTGATACCAACAGCATTTACACCAAGAGATTCCACCATGGCAACCAGTTCCTTATTCACCTTCGCAAGAACCATCTCTGCAATCTCCATAGTATCTTTATCTGTAACACGAAGACCGTTAATAAATTTCGGCTCCATACCAACCTTGCCAACCCAGCGGCTGATTTCCTTACCACCGCCATGAACGATGATCGGTTTGAAACCAACCAGTTTCAGAAGAACAACGTCCTTGATCACATTCTTCTTCAGTTCATCATCCAGCATGGCACTTCCGCCGTACTTTACAACTACAATCTTACGATTAAATCTCTGAATATAAGGAAGCGCCTCGATCAGCACCTCCGCTTTATCTAAATATTTCTGATTAACCATTATTCTCTCCTTTTTCCAGTCAATGTCTGGTCTCCATCCCTGCTTATTGCTTTTCGCAATTAAAGCAGGAGACTTACCTGATTCGGTTAAAATCACCCTTATTCACAGAATTTTGTTATGAACGGTAATCTGCATTGATTTTTATATAATCATAGGTCAGGTCACAGCCCCATGCAGTTGCTGTGGCATCTCCCATCTTCACATCAGCGATTGCTGTGACAGCTTCCTCAGAAAGAATCTTCGTTGCCTCATCTTCACTGTAATCCACAGCCACACCATTCTCGATAATCTGAATCTTACCAGCCTTACTCTCAAAGAACAGATCCACCTTCTCAGGATCAAACTTCGCACCGGAATATCCCATAGCACACAGGATTCTTCCCCAGTTCGCATCATGTCCGTAGATAGCAGCCTTTGTCAGAGAAGAAGTAACAACAGACTTGCTCAATGTAATTGCCTGCTCCTTAGACTCTGCACCAATGATCTTCACCTCAAACAGTGCAGTCGCACCCTCTCCGTCACCTGCGATCTTCTTCGCCAGAGTAGTATTGATATAATTCAGCGCAGCCTTGAAGGTTTCGTAATCCTCACCCTTCTCTATGATCTCCTGATTCTCAGCCAGACCATTGGCCAGAAGAAGAACTGTATCATTGGTAGAAGTATCTCCATCAACAGAAACCATATTGTAGGTATCTTTAACATCCTCACTTAATGCCTCCTGCAGCATCTTCTTGGAGATTTTCGCATCAGTAGTCACAAAACCAAGCATGGTACACATATTCGGATGGATCATACCGGAACCCTTACACATACCACCAACAGTAACCGTCTTACCGCCAATCTCAATCTGAACAGCAACTTCTTTCTTTTTGGTATCAGTAGTCATGATCGCCTTCGCCGCCTCAGTACCAGCCTCCAGAGAACCATCCAGCTTCGGCGCCATCATCTTCACACCATTCTTAATACGGTCAATGGGAACCTGCATACCAATCACACCTGTAGAAGCAACCAGCACACTGTCAGCAGCCACCCCAAGAATCTCAGCAGCCGCATCCGCAGTCTCCTTACAATAACCATAACCTTCAGCACCAGTACATGCATTGGCAATACCACTGTTACAGATCACCACCTGCGCAGACGGATGATTATAAACAATATCCTGATCCCATTTAACAGGCGCAGCCTTCACCACATTGGTAGTAAAAGTCCCCGCAGCCACACATGGCACCTCACTGTAAACCATAGCCATATCCGTTCTGCCCTTATACTTAATCTCAGCCGCAGCAGCCGCTGCCTTAAATCCCTTAGCCGCCGTGACGCCGCCCTCTATAATCTTCATAAAACCTCAATCCTTTCTATACAATAAGACAAACTATCTTGTTTCCCGTCCACATCCTCCACGCTCAGCGACTGCCGCAGCTCCCCTGCGCAGTCACGTCCGTCAGACATCCACATCTCTTCCGTCCTGAAAAGTCAGCTCCGGAAATTATTTGGTTTTGAACGCATTTGCAGGGGCTGTAGTAACTCTTAGTGCTCGGGAATTTGCGTTATGAGGCGGCTGCATCACTGTCTGAGCGAAGTTTGCAACGGAGCGAGTTTGACAAGCCGCCTCATGCCTTTAGCAAATTCACGAACACTTAGAGTTAGTAAGCCCCGAAACCGCGTTCAAAACCAAATAATTTCCGGAGCGTCCCTTTCCATTAATCTATCACGGACACATCGGCACCTGCAGCAGTCCCTCAGTCTCCTTAAATCCAAACATCAGGTTCATATTCTGCACAGCCTGTCCTGCTGCACCTTTCACCAGATTATCCATAGCCCCCATCATAATAACTCTGTGAGTTCTGGGATCAATCTTAAAGTTCACATCCACATAATTACTTCCCTCCACGCACTTCGTCTGCGGACACACATCCTTGTCAAGTACACGGACAAAAGTCTCATTCTCATAATACTTATCATAAATCGCCTTCACTTCTTCATAAGAAACATCCTTAGTCAGAGAAGCATAAGCAGTCACCAGAATACCACGATTCATAGGAATCAGATGAGGTGTAAAATTAATCAGCACCTCCTTGCCACACGCATAACCAAGCTGATCCTCAATCTCCGGTGTATGTCTGTGAGTTGCAACACCATAAGCCTTGATATTCTCATTCACTTCGCAGAAAAGATTAGCAACCTTCGCTCCACGTCCAGCTCCTGAAGTACCGGACTTCGCATCAATAATAATGGTAGACGGATCAATCAGTCCTTCTTTGATCAGCGGATAGATTGACAATGTAGAACATGTCGGATAACATCCCGGATTTGCGATCAATCTTGCCTTCTTAATATCCTCACGGTTGATCTCACATAAACCATAAACCGCCTCATCAATAAACTGCGGAGCCTTATGCTCAATTCCGTACCATTTCTCATATTTCTTCACATCTTTAATACGGAAGTCAGCACTCAGGTCAATGACTTTCGCTTTGGAAAGAATTCCTTCATTAATTAAAGAAGCACACAGTCCCTGAGGAGTAGCTGTAAAGATCACATCCACTTCATCAGCTAATGCTTCCATATTATCATCCATACATTTCGCATCTACCAGTTTAAAAAAGTTCTGATAAACATCTGCATATTTCTGGTCAATGTAACTTCTTGAACCATACCACGCAACTTCCACATCTTTATGTCCCAGAAGCAGTCTCACGATCTCGTTACCTGCATATCCTGTGGCACCGATAATTCCTGCTTTAATCATAATAATTTCCTCCATCTTCGCCTCATCCGGCGATCTTCATTTCATAGTAAAACTTTACTCTATCAGAGTGCTGGATTAATTATACATCTTACCTGCATAATATGCAATAGTCATTTTTCAATGTTTTTACATGGATTTTATTTCACTTCACAGATTTTCCCCTGTCTTTTCCTATATTATGTTGCATATTTATGCAAAAGCAGATAAAACTTTTTTGCATTTTTCTATTGCATATTTATAAAAAAAGGTGTATATTATCACTTGTTAAGCGGAATCACACGAAATCAACTTGTTCCGCATTGAATATTTATTCAAAAATTTCAATCAGAAATTACCGCATTTATTCAAAAATAATGCGCTGAACTCCCGACCTATTCATTTACTTTCAGCAAACGGATATCTCAGGAAATTTTTACAAATCAGGAAAATAATAAAATCCAATTTCAGGAGGAATACAATCATGAAAGAAAAAGTCGTTTTAGCATACTCAGGCGGTCTTGATACCACAGCCTTAATCCCATGGTTAAAAGAAACATTTGATTATGATGTTGTCTGCTGCTGCGTAAACTGCGGTCAGGGAAACGAACTGGACGGACTGGATGAAAGAGCAAAGCTTTCCGGTGCTTCCAAATTATATATTGAAGATATCGTAGATGAATTCTGTGATGACTTCATCGTTCCATGTGTACAGGCAGGTGCTGTATACGAACACAAATATCTCCTTGGTACATCCATGGCCCGTCCGGCAATCGCTAAAAAATTAGTTGAGATTGCACGTAAAGAAGGCGCAGTTGCTATCTGCCACGGTGCTACAGGTAAAGGTAATGACCAGATCCGTTTCGAACTTGGCATCAAAGCTCTTGCTCCTGACATCAAGATCATTGCTCCATGGCGTATGACAGACAAATGGACCATGCAGTCACGTGAGGATGAGATTGCATTCTGTAAAGCTCACGGAATCGACCTTCCATTCGATGCAAGCCACAGCTACAGCCGCGACAGAAACTTATGGCATATCAGCCATGAAGGTCTGGAACTGGAAGATCCTTCCCAGGCTCCAAACTATGACAATATGCTTGTTTTAGGTGTTACACCTGAGAAAGCTCCTGATAAAGAAACAGAAGTTACCATGACATTCGAGCAGGGTGTTCCGAAAACATTAAACGGCAAGGAAATGAAAGTTTCCGAGATCATCACAGAGCTTAACAAATTAGGTGGCGAGAACGGTATCGGTATCGTTGACATCGTTGAGAACCGTGTTGTTGGTATGAAATCCCGTGGTGTATATGAGACTCCTGGCGGAACAATCCTTATGGCAGCTCACGAACAGCTCGAAGAACTGACACTTGACCGCGAGACAATGGAAACCAAGAAGAAACTTGGCAGCCAGTTCGCTCAGGTTGTATACGAAGGAAAATGGTACACACCGCTTCGTGAAGCAATTCAGGCATTCGTTGAATCCACACAGAAATATGTAACAGGTGAAGTAAAATTCAAACTGTACAAAGGCAACATCATCAAAGCCGGTACAACTTCTCCATACAGCCTCTACAACGAATCTCTTGCATCCTTCACAACAGGTGACCTCTACGACCACCACGATGCAGACGGATTCATCACACTGTTCGGACTTCCACTGAAAGTTCGCGCTATGATGTTAAAAGAAGTTGAGCAGAACAAGAAATAATTAATTGATAACAGCTTCAGCCAGATGGATACTTTATTCATCTGGCTGTTTTTATTACCTGATACAGTATTGCAATTCTGTAAAAAATGGCACAAAAAAGACACAGCCAGATGGCCATGTCCGTTTTTATCTGCTATGTTTATGATTATCTGCTTTCCAGTTCCGCGCGTTTCTTATCGATAAGCTCCTGAAGTTTTTCCAGCTCTTCCACTGTAATCCCATCAGATTCCAGAAGCGCATTCATCATTTCCACCGGATTGATCTTTCTGCTTTTGGCATTTCCCTTTAAGTAATCCTCTCTTGAAAGAAGAGGGGTATAATTTCTTGCATACACCTTGCCGTTCATTGAAGTTCCCGCAACCTGAATCAGGTTCTCTTTCAAAAGAAGCTCCAGGCATCTTCTTACTGTCGGCATTTTCAGTTCCGGTGCAATGTCATTGATCTCAAAAGCAGACAATGGTCTTCCCTCTTCCCAAAGCACATTCATAATATCATAACGTTTACCTTTTAAGATGTCCATCTTAAGATCTCCTTCCATTTTTAACCAGATATCACTATAATACAGAAATATCGAATTAATTACAATTACAGAGACCTTACACTGATTTACAGTCCTTTTACAAATTTGTTACCAAGTTTATCCGGACAATAATACATCTTTCTACACATCACGAATCATTTCGTCATAAAACAAGCTGTTTTTTCTCAAGACGGGCATATACCCACTCTCTGAAAAGTGTATAGATGACAGATACTGTCGGAATGAAGATCAGCATTCCCGCAATTCCCATCAGACTGCCGCCAAGTGTTACAGCTACCAGTACCCAGATGGATGGAAGCCCGACAGAACCACCTACCACATGAGGATAGATCAGGTTTCCTTCTATCTGCTGCAGGATAAGGAAAAGTCCCAGAAACAGAACTGCTTTTACAGGACTTATCATAAGGATCAGAAAAAATGCTACCCAACATCCGATAATTCCGCCAAACAGCGGGATCAATGCTGTAAATGAAATCAGGACACCCACCAGCATTGCATATGGAAAATGCAGGATTGTCATGGATACAAAGAACATACTTCCAAGAATCACAGCTTCGATACACTGTCCGGTAATAAAGCTGGAAAAAATCCTGTTTGCCAGATTCCATACATGTGCCAGATATCTGACCGGTTTTTCCGGGAACATTGCGTACATTGCTTTTTTTATCTGCTGCAGGAGCTTTTCTTTCTGCAAAAGGACATAGCAGGCGAATACAAAGCCAATGGATACATTCATTGCAGTAGTCAGAAGTCCCATGGTGATGGACACTGTGGAGGAAACAATGTTATTGACTCCGTTCTTCAGTACGCCGAGTACAGAATCGATTATTTTTCCCGGCTCAATGTCAAGAGACTGCGCCCATTTCACAACTTCCGGATTGTTTCCGAATACATTGTCGATCCATTTCTGGAAAACCGGAATATTTTCTTCTATCTTTTTCGCTATGTTTACGAATGTTGCCCCCAGTTCCGGTACTACTACCAGCATAACGATCACGATTATACAGATCACAAAGCAGATAGAAAGCACCAGGCTGACCGGCCTTGCCAGTTTTTGTGCTGTTTTTTTCTCTTGTTTCAAGGCTTTTCCGAACAGATGATGTTCTATGAATTTCATTGGAATATTGAGGATAAAAGCGATTCCGAAACCAATGATGAACGGAAAGAGAAAGCCAAGCAGAACTCTGACAGTGCTGATGACTATGTGCAGGTTCTGGACACCCAGATATAAGAGAATTGCAAATGCGATGAGCCATCGGATTTTTTTTATGTTTTCTTTGTCTAGCTGCATGTTTGTTTTTCCTTTCTTTTTGATATTGGAGAGTATTATATCATATTTTCCCCAAAAACGGACGCTTAGAAAAATATTTTATCTGCTATGCGGTTTCGGCATCTAAGAGATTCTAAGTCATCTGAAATCTGCTAAAAGCATGAGAAGAAAAGTCTGTGATTGCTCGCTGGTGCTCAGGCAATGGACTTTTCTTCTCATAACGCAGATTTAAGAGGACTAAGAATCTCTAAGATGCCTGCAAATGCATAACAGATAAATATTTTTCTAAGCTGGTAATTGGAAGGTGGAAAATATCGCATCAATTCGCATGTTAAAAGCCTACATGAATAAGAAAGACTTTAAATATGAAAGAGATTGTATAAGTTCACATGGGATATCATATACTTTATATAAATTCTGCCTGTAAAATGCTTTATAGACTATGAATTATCAAATAGCAATGCAAAAAGAATATTAAATTAAATTGCAGAAAGGAATTGACAGTTAACTGCAAATATTTTATAATCATTTTATAAACAATATAAGTAAACTTATATATGTCCATAATCGGTTGGACGTTTCTACCAACTACCGTAATAGTTGTCTATAAGTTCTCTCCCCAGGGAGAAAGAATGAGGTAAAGGCAGCGTCGGTAGATTTTTTTGCCTTTCCTTAACCGCAAAAAGGAGGTATGGTTATGAACGAGCGGACTTTTGTTTTAAAGGGAACAATTTGCTACAGTAATTCTCTGACAGAACTTTCCATCACTGAAAATGGATATTTAGTATGTGAAGATGGGCGATGTGCAGGGGTGTTTGATGAGATTCCTGAGAAATTTGCAGGAATCTCATGTACAGATTTTGGCGATGAGCTGATCATTCCGGGATTGACTGATCTGCATCTTCATGCTCCGCAGTATACGTTTCGTGCCTCGGGTATGGATCTTGAGCTGCTGGACTGGCTGAATACTTATACTTTTCCGCAGGAAGCGCGTTATGAAGATACGGAGTTTGCAAAAGAGGCTTATTCTGTTTTCGCTGAGGATATGAAGAAGAGCCCGAATACAAGAGCATGTATTTTCGGAACTCTGCATGTCCCTGCTACCGAGATCCTGATGGAACAACTGGATAAAACCGGAATAAAGGCTATGGTCGGCAAGGTAAATATGGACCGTAATGGTTCTCCGCAGTTGCAGGAAGAGAGTGCTCAGGCTTCTGCTGATGCTACGGTTCAGTGGATTAAGGATACGCTTGATAAATTTGAAAATGTAAAGCCGATCCTTACTCCGAGATTTACTCCATCCTGTTCTGATGAGCTGATGGAGAAGCTTTCGGAGATTCAGAAGAGATATCACCTGCCGATGCAGTCTCACCTTTCTGAGAATTTCGGTGAAATTGCCTGGGTGAAGGAGCTTTGCCCGAATACACATTTTTATGGAGAAGCATATAGCCAGTTTGATCTTTTCGGCGGTGACTGTCCGACGATTATGGCTCATTGTGTTCATTCTTCGGATGAAGAAATTGCCCTTATGAAAAAGCAGGGCGTTTATATTGCTCATTGTCCGCAGTCCAACACAAATCTCTCCTCAGGTATCTCTCCTGCGAGACGTTATCTGGACGAAGGCTTACACATCGGACTGGGATCTGACATTGCAGGTGGAACTTCCGTTTCTATTCTGCGTGCCATGGCTGATGCTATTCAGGTTTCCAAGCTGTACTGGCGGCTGGTTGATTCTTCCATGAAGCCGCTCACTGTTGAAGAAGCCTTTTATATGGGAACAGAAGGAGGCGGTTCCTTCTTTGGAAAGGTTGGAAGCTTTAAGGAGGGGTATGAATTTGATGCGGTTGTGCTTAATGACAGCACTATTCCAACTCCACTGAAGCTCTCTCCGAAGGACAGACTCGAAAGACTGATCTACCTTTCCGATGACCGCAATATTACCGCTAAATATGTAGCCGGAAGAAAGATTCTGTAACTGCAGGAAATACAGATTCTGATGGTGTTTTTCCGGCATATCGTTAACAAAACGATATGCCGGGACGATTGATTCCAGGAGTTTCACCCTGTTTTTTCGGGATGATTATCTGAGGCACCACAAAACAGCCGGCAATTTTTAAAATCAAAAGGGGGAAAGATTATGAATCTTGACAAATTATTCCATCTCAAAGAGAACCACACAGATGTAAAGACCGAAGTTATGGCAGGTATTACCACATTCATGACAATGGCCTACATTCTGGCTGTTAACCCAAATATTCTGGAAGCGTCCGGCATGGACAGAGGAGCTGTTTTTACAGCGACCGCACTGTCATCCTTTATTGCCACCTGCCTGATGGCACTGCTTTCTAACTACCCGTTCGTTCTTGCACCGGGCATGGGCTTAAATGCCTACTTTGCATACACAGTTGTTCTTGGCATGGGATACAACTGGCAGCAGGCACTGGCAGCTGTATTTGTAGAAGGTATTATTTTTATTCTTTTATCACTCACTAATGTGCGTGAAGCGATTTTTAACGCTATTCCAATGAACCTGAAACATGCAGTATCCGTCGGTATCGGTCTTTTCATTGCTTTTATCGGACTGCAGAATGCTAAGATCGTAGTTAACAACGACTCCACTCTGGTAAGTGTATTTTCCTTTAAATCCTCCGTTTCCGGCGGAACCTTCAATACAGAAGGAATTACAGTTCTTCTGGCGCTGATCGGACTTCTCATCACCGCCATCCTTCTTGTTAAGAGTGTAAAAGGAAACATTCTCTGGGGTATCCTGATCACATGGGGACTTGGCATTATCTGTCAATTGACAGGGCTTTACAAACCTGATCCTGCAGCCGGCTGGTTCAGCCTCCTGCCTGATTTTTCAAACGGAATCTCCATCCCAAGCATGGCTCCCACATTTATGAAAATGGACTTCTCCATTGTCTTCACACTTGATTTCGTAGTCATTATGTTTGCATTCCTGTTTGTAGATATGTTCGATACTCTGGGAACCCTGATCGGTGTTGCTTCCAAAGCTGATATGCTTGACAAAGAAGGCAAACTTCCGAACATCAAAGGTGCTCTTCTTTCTGACGCAGTAGGAACTACAGTAGGTGCTATGTGTGGTACTTCCACAGTTACTACTTTCGTAGAGAGTGCTTCCGGTGTTGCTGAAGGCGGACGTACAGGACTTACTTCCCTGATAGCAGCCATCCTCTTCGGATTATCACTGCTGTTATCCCCGATTTTCCTGGCAATCCCGTCCTTTGCCACAGCACCGGCTCTGATCATCGTTGGATTCCTGATGCTCACATCAGTAACCAAGATTGACTTCAACGACATGACTGAAGCAATCCCGGCATTTATCGCGATCATCGCAATGCCATTCCTGTACAGCATTTCTGAAGGTATCTCCATGGGTGTTATCTCCTATGTGATCATCAACGTTGTTACAGGTAAAGCAAAAGAAAAGAAGATCAGTGTATTGATGTATATACTGGCTGTATTGTTTATTTTGAAATATATCTTTATCTGATATAAATATCATAATCAAGAGTCAGACAGATAAAAGCATTCACTTTCACCACATGGCTCTACGATCAATACTGCTTTACATTTTATATGATTATATTTTAAATTACACAGAAATAAAAAGAAGTCTCCTGCAGAGACTTCTTTTTATTTCTATAATTGTCTTTCTCTTTTTACATCTATGATATATACTTATGAAAGTGTTTATTCATTTTCAGATCAATGAAGCACAGGCGCTCTTAAAAAATATTTGAAATATAAGGAAGGATTACACACATCATGCAAAAACAACAGATTCCATTAAAAAATTCCCTGCTCCTGCTTCTCGCAGCGATCATCTGGGGTATCGCTTTTGTGGCTCAAAGCGTAGGAATGAAATACGTAGGAGGCTTTACTTTTAATGCCGTCCGTTCCCTTATCGGAGCAGTCGTTCTGATTCCACTGATTTTTATTCTGAAAAAGAGAAACTCTCCTTCAGATTCTGCTTCCAAAGCATCTGGCAGATCCGACACCTCAAGTAATACTGTATCCAATATGCAGGAGAAAAAAACTCTGATTATCGGCGGTATCGCCTGCGGTATCTGCCTCTGTCTGGCAAGCAATTTCCAACAGTTTGGCATCAAGTATACAACCATCGGAAAAGCCGGCTTTATCACTGCCTGTTATATTGTGATCGTCCCTGTCATCGGACTGTTCCTTGGCAAAAAATGCACGAAATTTATCTGGGCTGCCGTTGCAATGGCTCTGATCGGACTTTATCTCCTGTGCATCACAGATGGATTTTCTATCGGAAAAGGAGATCTGCTCGTACTGGTATGCGCTTTTCTTTTTTCGTTGCACATACTGGTCATCGACTACTTTTCTCCGAAAGTAGACGGAGTAAAGCTCTCCTGTATTCAGTTCCTGACATGTGGAGTTCTTTCCGGCATTCCCGCTCTGTTCCTTGAGCATCCGGAACTCTCATCCATCCTGGCAGCATGGCAGCCAATCCTCTACGCAGGTGTTATGTCATGCGGAGTAGCCTACACCTTGCAGATTATCGGTCAGAAAAACATGAACCCAACTGTAGCATCCCTGATACTCAGCCTGGAATCCTGCATCTCTGTCCTATCCGGATGGATCATTCTCAGACAGCAACTAAGTACTAAAGAAATCCTTGGATGTGTCATCATGTTTGCTGCTATCATCCTTGCACAGCTTCCACAGAAGCAGACAGAATAATATGCAGAGTAGGTCAGAGGGTCTATTCCCTCTTTCCTCTCATCAAACTGCATGTGAGTTTCTCCTTCATACGACTATACGGCTTTCCAGCATTCTTCTTTCTACAGCATTGTACCACACCACCATTCGTTGTAAGCCTTTTTTCGTAATCCTTATTCTGCTCCATGGATATTTCAAACAGAAGGTGGAAAAGAAAAAGTTATTGCTATAGACGGGCATGGAAGCTATGTAACAGAAATAGTAGATGACTAACTTTAAAAAATAAACTCCCCACTTCGTCAGAAATTCATCCGACGGGGGGAGTTTATTTTATCCGCTATTCAACTTCCCCAATCACCTTGTGGAAGTGCTCCTTTATCCTAGTAAAACTCTCATCGCTCAGGTCATGCTCTAACTTACACGCATCTTCTTTTGCAACTTCCGGGCTTACGCCGAGATGTTCCAGCATCTTGCTCAGCACTGTATGCCGCTCATAGATATGAACCGCAATATCATTTCCTTTCTCAAGAAGTGTCACCGTACCATAACGGTCCATCGCAATATAACCATCCTCACGAAGCAGCTTCATAGCATGACTTACACTCGGTTTCGATACCCCAAGCATCGTTGCAATATCTATAGAACGAACTCCGCCACCCTGTTTTGACAATACCAGGATTGCCTCCAAATAATCCTCCGCTGATTTTCTGATCTGCATTCAAAATACCTCCCATATTGTTTTGATATTAACACAATATGGAAAATTTTTCAATCGCTCTTCTTGAGAACAGTCGTCATTAACTGTTACTGCTCACTCCGTTCTCAGTAACGTAGCCAAAATTTCATTCATTCCATATGAAAAAACAGCGTCGAAAAATATTTCATTTCATGTGCATTTGCAGGATACTTAGATATTCTTAGCCGCCAAAAATCTGCGTTATGAGCCATCAAGGACACTGTCTGAGCGAAGCGAGTTTGTCCTTGATGGCTCATGCTTTTAGCAGATTTTTGACGGCTTAGAATATCTTAGTGTCCGAAACCGCACATGAAATGAAATATTTTTTGACGCGTCCCTACTGAATTAAAAAAAGCCCTCTGACCAGCATTCCCACATACCAGCCAAAGAACCTTTTTATACCAGGATTATCTTTTAAATTCCTAAAGCAATCTCCATCATCCTGTTAAACGAAGTCTGCCTGGCCTCCGCAGAAATTGCCTCATCCCTGAAAACATGATCAGAAATCGTAAGAATCCCCAGTGCCTCCTTACCGGCTCTGGCAGCATTCATAAACAGCGCCGCACACTCCATCTCCACACAGAGAACCCCCATCTTTCTCCATGCCTTCGAACTCTCCGGATTATCTCCATAGAACACATCCGAAGATACAACAGAACCCACACGAACCGGTGTACCCTGCTCCTTCGCAACCCCTACTGCCCTTGCAACCAGTTCATAACTTGCTGTAGGAGCAAAAGTCCCCGGCAGCTGATACTGGCTTGCATAATTTGAATCCGTACATGCACTCATGGCGATCACAACATCCATTACACTTACATCATCCTGCAACGCACCTGCAGAACCAATACGAATAATCTTCTCTACATCATAAAAATTATAAAGCTCATAACTGTAAATACCCATAGACGGCATCCCCATACCGCTGCCCATGACAGATATCTGCTCACCCTTATAAGTTCCGGTATAACCAAACATATTTCTCACTGTGTTAAAACATACCGGATTCTCCAGATATGTCTCCGCAATATACTTCGCACGCAGCGGATCTCCCGGCATCAGAACCTTCTTTGCAATATCACCTTTCTTTGCACTGTTGTGTGGTGTTGGAATACTCATAATCACCCTCTCCTTTCCCGTAATGCTACATCACTGCATTATTTATCATCACCTGTAAGCCGCAGCACATCCCTGATCTCTTCTTCATCCATATCAAGAATGATTGCCAGCTCCTCTACACTGAACTTTGAACTTTCATCCTCTTCATCCTCTGTAAGTTCCCGGACTGCCGCTTCCAGCTTCTCCACCTTTGCTACCAGATAGTCATCCTCAAATTTCCTCTGTGTCTGCTCCTCGATAGCATGGCGGATCCCACACCGGATACGTCCAAGCAGCCATTTCTCATCTTTCTCTTCCGGTTCTTCCTCTCCCAGAGCCATCAGAAGGCTTATATTTGCCTCCTGAATCAGATCAGCGATAAAAATCTCCTCACAGTTCATTTCAACCGCCATTTCGGCTGCTGCATGCAGATACTTCTGTGACAGCTCTGCCTGTGCCAGAGCATCTCCCTTTGAAAGCAGTTCAAAAAGTTCTTCCGCACTTCTCTCTCCCTGCTCCTGTTCTTCAAGACCTTCCAGATATTCTTTCAGATATGCCTCTTCCTCCGCTGTCAGAGGAACTTTTTCTTCTTTTTCTTCGGATACTTCTTCCGGGCCGGTCTGAGATGTTGCTGAAATCTCCTCCGCACCTTCAATGGAAATACCTTTTAATTTTAAATACTGTAATATCTTGATCAGCTGTGACTTGTCCAGATCAAGTTCGCCAAAGCATTCCTTTATCTGTTCCGGTTTCAACACTTTGCCATTCTTCTCTCCAAGTTCACACACCTCTGTAAGTTTCTGCTGAAATTTCTGTATATCCATAGTCAAAATCTCCCTGTCCTGTTTATAACTTAACTATACAACAAAAAACTATGTCTGTAAAACAAAAAAAGCACCGTTTTAACCGGTACTTTTCTGAATGCGGATAACAGGACTTGAACCTGCACGGGAAGCCCACTGGTACCTAAAACCAGCGCGTCTGCCAATTCCGCCATATCCGCATTTTCTCATATTCTCAGAGTGTACCTGAAAAATCATTCTCGCACTCTGCAAAAGCAATAAAATAGCGGAAACCTCACAGAAGATTTCCGCTATTAATGAAGCATCGGGGATTCGAACCCCGGACAACTTGATTAAAAGTCAAGTGCTCTACCGACTGAGCTAATGCTCCATATAAAAGACTGGGCTAGCTGGATTCGAACCAGCGAATGCAGCAGTCAAAGTGCTGTGCCTTACCGCTTGGCGATAGCCCAAAGGCGAAGGGTGGATACAGGGATTCGAACCCTGGGCCTCCAGAGCCACAATCTGGCGCGCTAACCAACTGCGCTATACCCACCACAGCGTGCCTGAAGGGATTCGAACCCCCGACCCACGGCTTAGAAGGCCGTTGCTCTATCCAGCTGAGCTACAGACACATCTCTCTGTACATACAGAGAAGCGGGTGATGGGAATCGAACCCACGTATCTAGCTTGGAAGGCTAGTGTTCTACCATTGAACTACACCCGCATTTCGCTGAAACGGTAATGTTGTTGTTACAGCAGTCGGGGTGACAGGATTCGAACCTGCGGCCTCCTGGTCCCAAACCAGGCGCTCTAGCCAAGCTGAGCCACACCCCGCTGTTTTTCTTTATTTATTTGTGCTTCGTTGTCCGACGCAAGACATATTATATGTTAAGCAACCCCAAATGTCAACACCTTTTTTCAATTTTTTTTGATTTTTTTGAAAAAGCGATTTTTTATCCCTCAAAAAGTCCCTGAAACCCGCTAAACACAAGGCTTTGCGGGCTTTTCACTTTTTTCGAAAAAATTGTTTTTTTGTTCGCAAAAAGGGATTTTTTACTGGTTTTTGAGATTTTTTGTAAAAAAATATTTTTTTGCACAATAAAAAAATCTTAACTTTTTTAATTTTTCTTCTATTCTTTTACTGTCACGTATCTGTAAAAAGAGGTATTGCCGTTATCCGATCAACAATACCTCAAAAATATACAGTCAGATGAGTCAGGCGGATATTCGCAACCTCCGCAAGTAACTTACCTGATTCAGTTAAATAATTTTTCAGAGGTATCTGATCTCGACCTGAGGATCTTTTCCCTCTTCTATCTGCATAACTGCATAGCTTGGTCTGCGGCCTCTCTGACGCGGGTAGGTAAGACTGCCGGGATTAATTATCAGAATCCCATCCTCATTCTCGATCACAGGCATGTGAGTATGACCATACATTGCAATCTTACATCCCTTAGCCTGCGCATTCTCAACAAGTTTATCATAATCCCGGGACACAAAATAATGATGTCCATGTGTAACCAGTATCTTATGTCCCTCCAGAGTAACCTCTTCCTCATAGGGAAGGTCTGTAAAAAAGTCATTATTTCCTGCGACAATCGTACATGGGCACTCTGCCAGTGCCTCAATGAAAATCTCTCTGCCTTCCACATCCCCGCAGTGGATCAGATAATCAAAGGGAGCTTCTCTGAGCACTGTCTCTTCCAGATTCTCATCCTGTCCATGAGTATCGCTGACGATCAGTACCTTCATTTCAGTTCATCCTTTATGGCACGTAATGCTTTTCCTCTGTGGCTGATCTTATTTTTCTCTTCGCCGGAAAGCTCTGCAGAAGTACATCCATATTCCGGCAGGTAGAAGATCGGATCATAGCCGAAGCCGTTCTCTCCCTTCTCCTCATAGCCTATACGGCCTTCCATTGTTCCACGCACTGTTTTTACACTTCCATCCGGAAAAGCCGCTGCAACGGCGCATACGAACCTTGCAGTACGCTTCTCGTCCGGAACTCCGTTCAGTCTCTCTATCAGACTTGCATTTTTGATATGATATGAGGTATCTTCTCCCATATAACGGGCAGAATAAATGCCCGGCTCTTTATTCAGATAGTCAATCTCCAGACCGGAATCATCTGCCAGAGTGATCTCCCCTGTCAGTTCACAGATTGTCTTCGCCTTAATCACAGCATTTTCCTCAAAAGTAGAACCATTCTCTACAATATCTGCATGGATTCCCGCTTCTTTCATAGAAACAACCTCTACATCCATATCTGCAAGGATCTCGTGGATTTCTCTCATTTTATCCTGATTTCCGGTAGCAAAAATTATTTTTTTCATAATCCTTTGTATCCTCTTTTTATTTTGATTTTTCGCAATTACAGAAACACTCAGTTACGGTTTTTCTTTGGTGGACGCGGTCCAAGGAACTGATAGTAATAGGTCTTAAGCATACCATTATAGATCTTACGGTTTTTATCTGCTTTTCGCCCGATATCGTTCTCCGCTTTCTCATAAGATGTGATCAGATACATGGACCACTTGTCAAGCCTTTCATAGCTTTCCCCGATTTCACGATAAAGCTGAGTTAAATTCTCTTTTTCTTCCAGTCGTTCCCCATAAGGAGGGTTTGTGATGATGAATCCATATGGTTTGGGATGGCGGAGATCTTTTACCGCTCTCTGCTGGAAATGGATCAGCTTGTCCACACCTGCCATTTTTGCATTAGCTCTGGCAGCCTTCAACGCCTCAGGATCAATGTCAAAGCCCTGGATATCTGTTTCAATATTAAGATTTATCCTGTCCTGTGCCTCTTCATTTGCATCATACCAGCATTTTCTCGGAACCAGATGCTTCCATTCCTCAGCAAGGAAGGAACGGTTCATGCCGGGTGCAATATCTGCTGCCATCATTGCTGCTTCAATAGGAAAGGTACCGCTTCCGCAGAAAGGATCTACCAGAATCCTGTCTTTATTCCATGGCGTAAGCATGATCAGAGCAGATGCCAGTGTTTCTGTGATCGGAGCTTTCACTGTCATTTTACGATATCCTCTTTTATGCAGAGATACCCCTGAGGTATCAATACCGATCGTGGCCACATCTTTCATAAATGCCACGCGGATAGGAAAGCTTGCCCCATCCTCTTCAAACCAGGACACCCCGTATACGCCCTTCAGACGCTCTACAATGGCCTTTTTCATAATGGACTGGATATCTGACGGGCTAAAGAGCTTGCTCTTCACAGAATTGGCCTTGGCAACCCAGAATTTCCCATCCTTGGGAATATAATTTTCCCATGGCAGGGCTTTTGTCTTTTCAAAAAGTTCGTCAAAGGTTTCTGCCTTTACTTCTGCTACTTTCAGCAGGATTCTTTCTGTGGAACGCAGAAAGATATTGGCATCTGCGATTCCCTGTGCATCTGCCTCGAATGTTACTTTTCCATCCTCTACTTTGGTAATCTCATAGCCCAGATCAAGGATCTCACGTTTCAGTACAGCTTCCATACCGAAATGACATGGAGCGATCAGTTCAAATTTTTCCATTCTTTATCCTTTCTATATGTAGATGGGACTTCCCTATAATTCTATGCTCTTAACAATATTTCCCTCAAAATCCTTAATTGTAAACACACCGTCCTCAAAGATCGCATATGTAGGCGGGTTTCCTTCTTTTGGAATGGAAACAGAACCCGGGTTGAGAAGTACATAGCCTTCTTTCTGCTCTGCTTTCAGTACATGGGTATGTCCATGGATCAGAATATCTCCTTCCTGGATCGGAGGCAGATTATTTTCATTGTAAATATGCCCATGTGTGGCATAAAAGGTTCTTCCATCCAGATTCAGGATACAGTAGTCTGCCATAACCGGAAACTGCAGGACCATCTGATCGACCTCAGCTTCACAATTCCCACGTACAGCATAAATTTCTTTCTTCATGTCATTAAGCATGGAAATGACCTGTTTGGGAGCATATTCTCTGGGAAGATCATTTCTCGGGCCATGATAGAGCAGATCGCCCAGCAGTACCAGGCGTTCTGCCTTTTCTTCTTTATAGGCATCCAGCATTTTTCTGCAGTAGTATGCAGAACCATGGACATCTGATGCAAACATATATTTCATAGTTTTGTGTCTCCTCTTTTATTGGTATGCCGACAGATTGATTTCTGAAATAACCTGAAGATATACCGGTTCGTATTTTTTCTCTTACACCTTATCATGCTTACGGCGAAATTACAAGATTTCTTCCCCGATATGCTCCAAAACCGCCTATAACAGACCTGGTACAGTACCCAAGCTTTGCAAGCTGCCTTGCAAGCAGAAGGCTTGCCCCGCCCCTGTCGCAGTACAGAACCAGTATTTTTCCTTTTGGAAAGGCTGTATATCCATCTATTTCTCCATATGGCATGTTTACAGCTCCTTTTACATGGCTGTGCATATAGGACTCTTTTTCTCTCAGATCTATGATCAACGTGTCCCTTCGGTCCACATAATAATCCAGCATTTTTGCAGAGATCGTTTCCACCGGAAACATGGCAGACTCCTTTTTGTTATATCATATGATATCAGGGACAGATGTGCCACTGCCTGACAAAAAACAGCCGACACATAAATTGGCTCACAGCAGATCAGGAGGGGCATTTCCCCCTCCTGATCCAATCAATATCTGTCTTCTTCTGATCTGTAAGACTGAGAAGTTTTATTTTTTGCCTTACTTCTACAATCTGTCTCGTTTTTGCTTTTCACACTGTTTTTTGCATTATCAGTATGGTTCATTTCATTACCATAGCTGTTCTTATCTGAAGTTCCTGTGTAATTTCTGCTGTTTTTACTCTCAGATTCATAGTTTTTTGCCATTATTTTATTCCTCCTGATGAGATTTATCTGACCGGATCTCCTGATACTCTGCAAAATCCGGTTTTTTTCTTCCACACTTCATCGCTGAAAGTGCTTCACATTGACTATTATCCCAAAAACCAGGGGGAATATTCATCAAAATATGTTGCTTTTTTTACCAAGCTATATTATAATCATAGCTGTAAAAAGAATTTACCCTTCAAAAATTTTTTTTACATAAACCCCTTATTTAATTATTTATACTCCCCTTGAAAGCCCCGGCAGCTCCCCTGCCGGGGCTTTCTCTTTGTATTTATCCATACACGGATCACTTCATAATAATCTCAGAAAAACTGCAAAAAACAGCATCGCCGGTCTCATAATCTGCGATGCTGCTCTGTTTTTTATATTCTTCTTTTCCTATTCATTTTCATATGCGCCGGCAAACAGTTTGTTTCTCAACATTTACCAGATTTCAGACTCTACTGCTGCTCTTTCAATAGAAAGACCTTTCATATAGCTGTCCATAAATGCATTGAATCCAGCCACACCTTCCGGTTTTGGATCCAGTGTGCTGCTTTCTTGATCTGCAAACACTTTATTATCAAGGAAGCTTTCCAGAGTCTCACCTTCTTCTTTATTTACCAGATAAGAAGCAAGAAGTGCGATTCCCCAGGCTCCGCCTTCACCTGCAGTAGCCATTACAGATACCGGTGCATTGACAGCATCTGCCAGAATCTGCTGTCCTACGCCTTTTGTCTTGAATAACCCTCCATGGCCAAGAAGACGGTCTACTTTTACATTTTCTTTCTCAAACAAAAGGTTCAGACCTACCCTCATGGCTCCAAGGCATGTATACAGATTGGTTCTCATAAAGTTTGCAAGATTGAATTTGCTCTCAGGAGAACGTACAAATAACGGACGTCCTTCTTCAAAGCCTGTCATATGCTCGCCTGAGAAGTAGCAGTAAGACAGAAGTCCGCCACAGTCCGGATCACCTTCAAGTGCTTTATTATAAAGAGTTCCAAACAGTTTATTCATATCCACTTCCATACCCATAGCCTCTGCAAACTCTTTAAATACATTTACCCAGGCATTCAGGTCAGAGGTACAGTTGTTGGAATGAGCCATAGCTACCAGATGTCCGGATGGAGTAGTAACCATGTCGATTTCTTTATACGGTCTGGAGAGTTCTTTTTCCAGAACGATCATGGCAAATACAGAAGTTCCTGCGGAAACGTTACCTGTGCGAACTGCAACACTGTTTGTGGCAACCATACCTGTTCCTGCATCACCTTCCGGAGGACACATCGGGATTCCTGCTTTCAGTTTACCTGTTACATCCAGAAGTTTCGCACCTTCTTCTGTAAGAACGCCGGCATCTTCCCCTGCAACAAGAGCCTTCGGCATAATGTCACGAAGTTTCCATGAGAATCCGTAAGGTGCTACCAGTTCATCGAATTTATCAACCATTTCCTGATTATAATCTGCTTTTGTTGTGTCGATTGGGAACATACCCGCCGCATCACCGATTCCAAGAACTCTCTTACCTGTCAGTTTCCAGTGTACATAAGCCTCCAGAGTTGTGATATAGTCAATATCTTTTACATGTTCTTCACCGTTAAGGATTGCCTGATACAGATGAGCAATGCTCCATCTCTGCGGAATGTTGTAGTTGAACAGTTCCATCAGTTTCTCGCTGGCTTCTCCTGTAATGTTGTTTCTCCATGTACGGAATGGTACGAGAAGTTTTCCATCTTTGTTAAACGGCATATAACCATGCATCATGGCACTGACACCAAATGCACCTACGGATTCCAGTTCTACGTCGTATTTTGCCTTCACATCCTTTGCCATATCCTGATAGCAGTCCTGGATACCTGTCCAGATATCATTCAGACTGTATGTCCAGACACCGTTTTCATAACGGTTCTCCCATTCATGTGCACCGGATGCGATCGGCTGATTTTTGTCATCTACAAGTACTGCTTTGATTCTGGTAGAACCAAACTCAATACCAAGTGCTGTTTTGTTTGCAATTATCGCTGCTTTTGCTTCTGCTGCTCCCATTTTTATGTACCTCCCTGATTTTTTGATGTACTTTTTTTACATATTTTTAGGGCTGCCATCTCAGGTAATCCAATGAATCCTCTGACATATATGCACAATCCATTGTTCCTGTCTGATATGGCAGCCTTTTATGTTACTGTTCACAGTAACCCTTTTATATCACCTATGGTAATAATTATTTTCTGAATGCAAGTTCATTCCATCTCAGTTCATTCTTAAAATCACGAATATTTGTATCTTTATCAATATAAACAGCTTCAATACCCATAGCAGCTGCCCAGTCACCCATCTGCTCTGCTGTCAGGTCGTAAGAGAATGCTGTATGATGAGCTCCGCCTGCAAGGATCCATGCTTCGGCACCTGTCTTAAGATTTGGCTGTGGTGTCCAGAATGCACTTCCTACAGGAAGCTTCGGCATCGGTTTCTCAACCTTCTTGCATTCTACATCGTTGATGATCAGACGGAAACGATCTCCAAGATCGATCAGGGATGTTGCGATAGCCGGGCCTGTCTTGCTTGTGAATACAAGTCTTGCAGGATCTTCTCTGTCACCCATGGAAAGCGGGCATACTTTAATGCCGATCTTACCATCTGCAACAGACGGGCATACTTCAAGCATATGAGACTGAAGGATTCCTTCTTTTCCAGGTACAAAATTATATGTATAGTCTTCCATCATGGAAGTTCCTTTTGCATCTTTTACACCAGCTGTCATGATCTTCATCAGACGGACCATTGCAGCCGTCTTCCAGTCACCTTCTGCACCGAATCCATAACCTTTTTCCATAAGTCTCTGGATTGCAAGTCCAGGAAGCTGTTTAAGAGCACCCAGATCTCCAAAGTGTGTAACGATTGCCTGATAGTTTTTCTCTTCCAGGAATTTCTCAAATCCGATTTCAATCTGAGCCTGAACTGCTACATGACGTTTAAATTCTTCCGGATCTCTTCCCTCAAGAAGGATATCATATTTGCTGTAGTATTCATCTACTAATGCATCAACATCACCCTTAGCTACATCTTTTACATAGTCAGCGATCTCATTTACAGGATAAGCATCTACTTCCCATCCGAATTTGATCTGTGCTTCTACTTTATCACCTTCTGTAACAGCTACGTTTCTCATGTTATCTGCTACACGGCATACACGGATATGGCTGCTTTCCATGATACCAACAGCTGTACGCATCCAGGAAGCAAGTCTTTCCTGAACATCTTTATCTGCCCAGTGACCAACGATTACTTTTCTTTCGATTCCCATTCTTGTGACAATATGGCCATATTCTCGACCGCCATGAGCAGACTGGTTTTCATTCATAAAGTCCATATCAATGGTATCATAAGGAATTTCTTCATTAAACTGTGTATGAAGATGGCAAAGCGGTTTTCTGTATTCTTTCAGACCAAGGATCCATGATTTTGCCGGTGAGAAAGTATGCATCCATGTGATAACACCTGCACAGTCCTCATCTGCATTTGCCTCATTAAATGTTTTACGGATCAGTTCGTTTGTGATCAGTGTTGGTTTCCATACTAATTCAAATGGAAGAACACCGCTCTTGTTTAATTCCTCAACAATGATTCTGGAATGCTCAGCAACTTTTCTTAAGCACTCATCTCCGTAAAGATCCTGTGAACCTGTACAAAACC
>ENA-OQCW01000128-OQCW01000128.1-human-gut-metagenome-genome-assembly--contig:-NODE-128-length-57990-cov-10.741458_pt1 | contig 57990 bp, 48 predicted proteins | sample MGYA00242767_ERZ504593 | MGnify/ENA primary metagenome ERZ504593 (study PRJEB26092, sample SAMD00036307) | human gut metagenome | host: Homo sapiens | study: EMG produced TPA metagenomics assembly of... | reverse complement strand
ATTATCTACTATACCTTTCAGACCAGCACTGGTGTGGTGGTCTTGTTTTGATGTCTAATTTTCAACCTGTATAAAATTTTCAAAGTTCTTTCATTTTAGCCTTGACTTTTTATTTGCAGGCTGTGTTGTTTTTTATTCTAACAGAATTCATTCCTTAAGCAAAGTCTTTTCCTGTCTGAAACACGAAACCTGAAATGGACGGCTGCTGTTCAGACACAAAAATGCCGCGCAACCCTATTACAGGTCACGCGGCATAAATATGCACATGATTCTACTCGCGATGCAATGCCCCGCTCATATTATTCGCGATGCAATGCTCCGCTCGTTTTACTCGCGGTGCATGGAGAAGCTTTCCATGTCATAATTCTTTAAGTTATCATGGATCGTACGGTCGTCTGCCTGTCCGATCAGTGTATCACGATTCTTCTTGGAAGATACCTGATCATTAAACGCACTTGGACCGCCGACACAACCGCCCTCACATGCCATACCTTCGATAAAGTCTTCCGGCAGTCTTGCTGCTTTTAACAGAAGTAATGCTTTCTTACATTCTGCTGCCCCGTTTGCTTTGCATACGGTTGCTGCGATCTCATCGTTAGACTCTTTTAAACTCTCAAGTACTGCAGCTGTTACACCGCCTGAGTTTGCGAAACGTTTACCAAATGTAGAAGCTGTCTGGTCATCATTTGCACATGGCTGTAATTCAACACCTTTTGCTTTCATCATCGCACGGATCTCGCTGTATGTTAATACATAATCTGCATTTCCCTCGATCTTCTGATCTGCCACTTCAGACTTCTTGGCAACACAAGGTCCGATAAATACAGTGATTGCTTCCGGATCTTTTGCTTTGATCAGACGTGAGATCGCACACATTGGAGAAACGGTCGTAGATACACATTCTGCTAATTCCGGATAATGTAAACGTACCATATTTACGAATGCCGGACAACAGGAAGTAACTTTCTTATTTCCCTCTTTATATGCCTCAGCCCACTCTTCTGCCTCATAAGCTGCCGTCATATCTCCGCCAAGACCTACATCATAGAAATCTGTAAATCCCATTTCTTTCATGGCTTTTTTCCAGCTTGCCATCGTAATATCTGCACCAAACTGACCTTCTGTTGCCGGAGCTGCCATTGCATATATATGCTTACCTGCTTTTAAAGCCTCGATAACCGGTACAATAAATGTTTTGGATGCGATTGCTCCAAACGGACAGCTGTGGATACATTTACCGCAGCGGATACATTTTTCTTTGTCGATCACGGAAATGCCATACTCATTGTATGTAATCGCATTAACCGGACAGCTGAATTTACATGGTCTCTTTAAATGTGCGATTGCATTGTAAGGACATGCCTGTGCACATCTTCCACACTCTTTACATTTGGAAGGATCAATATGGGAGCGGTCTCTTCCCGGCTCAATTGCGCCAAATTTACATGCATTGACACATGCTTTTCCAAGACAATTCTGACAGTTTTCTGTTACTGTATAACTGGAAATCGGGCAATCCTCACATGCGGAACTGATAACCTGGATCACATTTCCATCATCCTCTGCACCCGGTGCCTTGCCCTCTGCTAAACGGACTCTCTGACGGATGATCTCCCTCTCTTTATAAATACAACAGCGAAACTGCGGTGTCGGACCTGGAATGAGTTCTGTTGCGATGTGGTCTCTCTCTTCTTCAAGTCTGCCTTCAAATGCAAGCTTTGCGACTGTGTAGAGTACATCGTGTTTGATTTTAATCACATTTTCATCTGCATACATCGTGTTTTACCTCGCTCATCTTATCTTTGTTAACTTTTTAACCATCTTAGACATTATATATTATCTGTATGGAAATTCAAGTACTTCGCATGTTTTTATTGAGAAACACAGTAAGTTTTTCACCTCTTATTGAGAAAAAGCGCCTTTCATGCTATAATTAAGCTGTTCGTCTGCCTGACGATCATACATTTTACAAAGGACTAAGAAGGTACTACCTGTACAAAACCGGAGATTTCTATGAATACATTTTCCAAACTTTACGATACAGAATTGCACAATCAGGAGATCAAATCAAATAAACGGACTTTAATGGGGTTTTGCTGGTTTTTCCTGACACTGCTGCTTGTCTGGGTTTTAACCATGATCAATTTCTTTCTGATCAGTAAATTTTTAATCAGTCTTTCACTGGGATTTACGGTACTCTTACTCATTCCTCCTGTCATTATCTATAAAAAGGCCGATCTCTCAAGTCCATGGATCAAATATTTATTTCTGGCATTGATCAGTATCATCTGCTCGATCATTACCGCACTGCTTACCTATCATGCAGTTTTGATTTTCGTTATGCCACTGTTATTTGCGATCCAGTACCGGAAACGCCAGGCGCTCTGGTTTTCCTTTATTTTTAACACGATTACCATGTTTATCAGTTCCTATGTGGGATTTTATTACGGACTGTGTGACCTGAATCTGCTCTTAGAGAGCACGCATACCAGAAACTGGTATCTGCAGACTATGTCCGGTTCTTTTCTGCAGATTCCTTTTAATGAAAATCCTGTATTTATCATTGCCGTCTTTGAAGTTTTGCCGCGTACACTGATCCTGCTTATTTTTACGATCATGCTTCAGTATACTATCATCAGGAGTCACAATGATGCCCTCAGGATTGCAGAGCTTACCTATCGCAAGGATATGGATACCCGCACAAAGCTTTATAATAAGAATAAATACGAAGATATGGCTGTAAATTATTATCCATCCGTCGGATGTATTGCCGTTGCATTCTGGGATCTGAACAATTTAAAAATGATCAATGATAACTTTGGACATGCTGTTGGCGATTCCCTGATCCAGACCATGTCAGAGAAATTGCTTGCCGTTTCCAATGAAAGATGCCGTACTTACCGTGTCGGCGGTGATGAATTTCTGCTGATCCTTGATGATCCGGCACCTGGTGAAATAAACCGGATCGTACAACAGGTAAAAACGGAACTCTCTTCCGGCACTGGCACTACCGGTCTCCGTATCCTTGCTGCAGTCGGTTCGGCAGAAGGATGTGGAGCCGATATCCGTTCACTTGTAAAAAAAGCAGATGCCGCCATGTATTCAGACAAGGCAAAGAGCAAGGAGGGCAGATCATGATCTATATTCTTACAGCATGTTTAGTTTTGGTATTTCTTTTGTTTTTCACTTCCTATCTGCTATATCGCGGTGTCTTTTATTATCCGCAAAAAAAGCATGTCGACCCGTACCAGATACCGGATGACATGCTCTATGCCCCTTATAAAAATGCTATGCTCCATCTTCTCCATGAAATGGAGCAGACTCCCTATGAAGAAGTTTCTATCCGGTCACAGGATGGTCTGTCTCTGTGCGGCAGACTTTATCTGTTTCGTCCGGATGCACCGCTTATGCTCTTTTTTCATGGATATCATGGAACTTTTCTCTGGGATGGTCTGGGATCTTTTCGCTTCTGCAGGAAAAATCATATCAACCTTCTTGTAGTCGATGAGCGCAGCCACGGGAAAAGTGCCGACCAGATCATTACCTTTGGTATCCGGGAATGCAAGGATGTAAAATGCTGGGCAGATTACGCTGCAAAACGCTTTCCGGAAAAATCCCTGATCTTATCCGGTGTATCTATGGGGTCTGCTTCTGTCATGATGGCATCTGTTCTCTCCCTGCCGTCTTCTGTGAAAGCCCTGATCTGCGACTGCGGATACACTGCCCCTGCCGAAATTATCAAAGAAACCATACGGTCTTTTCATCTGCCGGTTTCTTTCTGTTATGCCCTGCTGCACTTTGGCGCACGCATTTTCGGGCACTTCAATCTCAGTGAATCAACCGCATTATCTGCCGTAAAACAGACAAAACTGCCCATTCTCTTTATCCATGGGGATCATGATTCCATCGTTCCACCAAAAATGTGCGACGAACTTTATGATGCCTGTGCATCCAGAAAGAAAAAACTGATCATTACAGGCTCCCAGCACGCTGTCAACGCAATGGCTGATTTTGATTCCTATGAACGGGAGATCATGAATTTTCTCAAAGAATCCGGAATAAAGATTTAAAACCCAAAACCGGCAAACTCTCCAAATAATTCTAACAGCTCAAAGCCGTTTAGCTTCATAAGATTACATTCCTCTCCCGTCAGTTCAGATATCTGGCAGCCTTTTTGCACAGAGATCCTGCCACTCAGACTGTCCGTATCATCCGATTCAAACGTAATTGTTCCGTCCTTTGCTGCAAGGTTTCCGCTAATATTTGTCTGAATCGTTGTCGTTTTCTCCCCCGTCAAAAATGCGATTTTCATATTCTGTGTCCGGAAATCACCTCCCAGAAACAGTACCTCTATCTTCTGTGCATTTTCATCCTCCTCATAATTGACAGAAACAGCCGCAAGCTTATTCTGATACAAATATACACTGCATTCCATCTCCCCGGCCGCAGATATTTTATCATAAAATACCATAAAAACTTTTCCCACCGGATCCGCAGATATTTTTGTCCCGTCCCCGTACTTTTTCTTCACAGCCTTCTCCGCTGCATCTAATACATTTTGGGCATTATCCTTGCTGATTGTAAACTGATACCCCGCACAGTTTCTTTTCTGACCATCAATTTTAAATTCTTTTTTTTCTGTTTTCTTTATTTTCAGTTTGTTAAATTCTTTCCGCGCCTCTTTTAATATATCTGTTCCGATCGTTTTCTGCTCATTTCCACCATATAGTTCTTCCAAAATGGTATCGAAACGTTCCAGCTTTTCCGAACCGATCTTTTTCGCAAGATATCCACTTTTTCCACCATTCTTATAATCGTATGTAAATACTTTCGAGCTCAGCGACAGAAGCTGTGTTTTCAGTTCTTTTTCATCCAGTGTCATTACAAATTCCAGATCCGGCAGCTTATCTAAATCTATCGTTCCCTTTAACTGTTTCTGATCGGAAGCGGATGCATATTCTGCCTGGATTTTCTGCTCTTTCCATTGTCCGTCCATCGAAACGGTGTAATCCTCATCCTTTGAAACATCTGCGGTTTCCGGCTGATCCTTGATCGTATGATATGCTGCATATAAAATCTTATCACCTTTTCTTAAAAAGAAACCATTCTTTATCCCTGCAAACAGTACGATTGCCAGGATTACAATCATTCCCGCAGACAGCACCCATATTTTCTTTGAGATTTTTTTATGATCATTTTGCTTTTCCATTGTAAGCCTCCATTTAGATCCTGAAATATCAAACTCATTTTTCCCGTTTTCTTTTTATCCGGTTTATTTTATTCTTTTTTTCATGCCTTGTAAACCTGTTTTCAACTATTTTTATTTCCATTTGTGCTGCTTTCTAATACAATGTTTTCATCCGTACAATAAGCCTCTATACAATAAAAACGCCCCGGTATTACATCCAAGTAACACCGGAGCGCTCTCCTGCCTGTCTGTTCTGTTTTCTAATCCAACAGATTCTGCATACTCTTTAAACTGATCAAAAGTGTTGATGTATTATGCAGTAACGCCGATGTGGTCGGCTGTAAAATTCCTGCAACACCACATAATATTAATCCCAAATTGAAACTTACGATAAAGCGGTAATTGCCGCGGATCCGTTTCATCAGGCTGTCCGATAACAGCTTTAATGTTACGATCTGATAAAGATCATCCGAACCAACTGTAATATCAGCGATCTCTCTTGCGATCTCAGCACCATCACTGATCGCAATACCGACATTCGCTGCAGAAAGTGCCGGTGAATCATTGATTCCGTCACCAATCATGATAACTTTTCTTCCGGCCGCCTTTTCTTTCTCAATAAATCCGGCTTTATCCTCCGGCAATACTTCCGAGTAATACTCATCCACGCCAACACGCTTTGCGATTGCTGCTGCGGTACGCTCACTGTCGCCCGTCATCATAACAACTTTCGTGATTCCGGCACGCTTTAATGAATTGACAACTGCCTCTGCTTCCTCACGAAGAGGATCTTCGATACAGATTACGCCTGCTAACTTTCCTTCGATTGCAAGATACAGGTGAGAATATTCTTTCGGGAGAGAATCAAACAATTCCTGTTTTCCTTCCGGGATCGTACAGTTTTCATCTTCAAACACAAAGTGGCTGCTTCCGATGACTGCACGTTTTCCATCGATCGTCGTGGAAATACCATGTGCTACGATATATTCCACTTTGGTATGCATTTCCTCGTGTGCAAGATTTTTCTGCTGTGCAGCATCCACGACTGCTTTTGCCATCGAATGCGGGAAATGCTCTTCTAAACATGCTGCAATACACAGCAGTTCATCCGGCTGTGCACCGTTAAATGAAACAACATCCACAACCGTCGGTTTCGCTTTTGTGAGTGTTCCCGTCTTATCAAATACGATCGTGTCTGCATCTGCAACAGCTTCTAAGTATTTTCCACCCTTGACGGTCACATGATAAAGACTTGCCTCACGGATCGCAGAAAGTACCGAGATCGGCATCGCGAGTTTTAACGCACAGGAAAAATCGACCATCAATACCGATATGGCTTTATTTACATTTCTGGTCAGAAGGTATGTCAGTACCGTACCGCCTAATGAATATGGTACTAATTTGTCTGCTAAATGCTCTGCTTTTCCTTCCAGTGCAGATTTTAATTTTTCGGACTCCTCGATCATGGTGACGATCTTCTCGAAGCGGCTGGAACCGCCGACTTCTTTGATGAGAACGGTAAGCTCTCCCTCCTCTACCACGGTGCCGGCATAAACAGAATTTTCCACAATTCTTCTGACAGGAACAGATTCTCCGGTTAAGGATGCCTGATTGACCATTGCCTCACCGTCGCTGACTATACCGTCAAATGGGATGACATTGCCCATATGGACAACAACCTCATCTCCCGGACGGATTTCAGAGGTTTGTACAAGTACTTCCTGATCTTCGCGTTTTAACCATACTTTTCCTACATTTAAAGACATCGTGCGCGCCAGATCGTCCACAGATTTCTTGTGTGTCCACTCCTCTAAGAGTTCACCGATGCCAAGTAAGAACATGACAGAACCGGCTGTCTCGATATCATTTCTGAAAATAGATACCCCGATTGCCGTCGCATCCAGTACCGGTACTTCAATCTTCCGGTGCCATAAGCACTGCAAACCTTTCCAGAGATATTTTACGGATTTGACGGTCGTGACACATGCCCGGAGCGGATACGGCAGAAACATCCTGCCCGCATAACGGCAGACGATCTTTCCGATCAGTTTTTCCTGATATTTTGCATTTAACTCACGGCCGGAATTTTCAATCACTCCTGCCGGAACATCCACTTTTTCATAGGAAAACTGCTGTAATGTGCGGATCATCTCTGTACGGTCTCCGACATAAGAGATCACAGCGTCCCCGGTGCGCTCATATACTTTCGCAAATGTCACATATTTGTTACTATGTAAAAAATAAAGGAGCGTATCTGCCTGCTCATAACTCATCCGGTACTGAGACACATGGATACGCATACGCCCTTTGATCTCATGTTTGATGACAAACTTCATTTTTCTCACTCCAATCAATAGTAAAGGAAAGCACCAGGGTATTTTTCCCGGTGCTTCCTGTCGCGGTCCTGACATCGCCACATTCTTTATCATGGCGATACGTCTGCCCGCGAAGCGTGTAATCTATTGTTTTATGCTTCTTCTGCTGCTTCGTTCTCTACTGCGCTGTCCTCTGTCTCTGCTTCTGCTGCCTCATCTGCGAATGCTGCTGCCTCTGCTGCTGCAGCGCGCTCCTCGTTGATGTTCTTAGCTTCCTCGTAGATGTCACCTGCGTTTTCCTGAACAGTTGTAACTGTGTTCATCACGCACTCTTTTGCACGGAGAACTGCTGCTGTACAGTTTGTGTAAACTTTCTTAGCATCTTTGCTTGAGAGAACTTTGACACCTGCGGTTCCAAATAATACTCCTGCTGCAAAAACACCTGTTTTCTTCCAGTTAATCGCTTTCAAACAATCTAACATCTTATGTACCTCCTGTGGATTTAATTATTTGTATTAGCTGTCATTTTTGGTCAGAATCTGACTATTTTCTGCAAAATCAACTGCCCTTTCTATGACATTTTCACGATTATATACCTGATTTTTCCATTTTTCAATAAAAAAACGGGCAAATGATAAAATTTATCATTTGCCCGTTTTTTCATATATTTATGAACTTTTTCCTATTTCGTATTGAGCGTACGCATGGAGTTTAAGATTGCGATCACGGAAACTCCGACATCCGCGAATACTGCTTCCCACATATTTGCCATACCAAGGGCACCTAATAATAATACCAGAGCTTTGACTGCAAGTGCAAATACAATATTCTGTTTTACGATGCCAAGTGTCTTTCTTGCGATTTTGACCAGTGATGCAATTTTCCTGATATCATCATCCATCAGTACGATGTCCGCTGCCTCGATCGCAGCATCCGAACCCATGCTTCCCATGGCGATTCCGATATCTGCTCTTGTGAGTACCGGTGCATCGTTGATACCATCACCGACGAATGCCAGTTTCTCTTTTTCATTCCGTGCACCCAACAGTTTCTCCACCTGACCGACTTTGTCTGCCGGGAGCAGTTCTGCATGCACTTCATCAATGCCAAGTTCTGCGGCAACGGCATCTGCAGCCGCCTGTCTGTCTCCGGTCAGCATAACTGTCTTTTTCACACCGACCTGTTTCATATCGCGGATCGCATCTTTGCTGCCCTCTTTGACAGTATCGGAAATCACGATACTTCCGGCAAACACGTTGTTGCATGCCACATAGACAACCGTTCCGGCAGTCTTGTTTTCCGTGTAAGCGATATTCTGCGCGTCCATCAGTTTTGCATTGCCAAGGTATACTTCCCTGCCATCAATAAATGTATGGATTCCGTGTCCTGCGATCTCCTCCGTATCTGTGACGCGCTCCATGGAAAGTGTTTTTCCATATGCTTCGCGGATAGAGTTCGCGATCGGATGGTTGGAATAACCCTCACCGTACGCTGCGATCTCCAACAATTCTTCTTTTCCGATTGTGTTGTTTTTGTCCGCGGAAGGCTGTACTTCCGAAACCTTAAATTCACCCTTGGTCAGTGTACCGGTCTTGTCAAACACGATCGTTGTCATCTCGGCAACTGCCTCTAAATAGTTGCTTCCTTTGACCAGAATACCGATCTTAGAGGAAGCACCGATTCCACCGAAGAAACCAAGCGGAACAGAAATGACAAGTGCACACGGGCAGGAAATAACCAAAAAGATACATGCTCTCTGGATCCAGTCTGCCCAGCCACCGCCTAAGATCAACGGAGGTAAAATAGCTAAGATCACTGCACCGATGGTGACAACCGGTGTATAATATTTTGCAAATCTTGTGATAAAGTTTTCTACTTTGGCTTTCTTACTGCTTGCATTTTCTACCAGTTCTAAGATACGGGCTACCGTAGAATCCTCAAATGCTTTTGTTACTTTTACTTTGATCGTACTGCTACCGTTGACACATCCGCTGATGATCTCATCTCCGACTGTTGCCCTGCGCGGTACAGATTCACCGGTCAGCGCTGCGGTGTCGATCATGGAGGTTCCCTCCGTCACGATTCCATCAAGCGGAATGCGCTCGCCCGGTTTTACAACGATGATCGTTCCAACTTCCACATCATCCGGATCAACCTGCGTCAGCACACCATCTTCCTCAATGTTGGCGTATTCCGGACAGATATTCATCATATCGGAAATGGACTGTCTGGATTTGCCGACCGCATAATTCTGGAACAGCTCTCCAACCTGATAAAACAGCATAACGGCAACTGCCTCGGAATATTCTTTCACGCCAAACGCGCCAAAAGTTGCGACCATCATCAGGAAGTTTTCATCAAACACCTGTCCGTGACTGATGTTTCTGACTGCCTTATAGACAATGTCATAACCGATCACCAGATACGGGATCAGATAGATCAGGAATACAAGCCACTGGCTCGGTAACTGCTCTAACACTCCAGTATGCTCTAAAACCATTAACACTACAAACAGCACAAATGCAGTGATAATACGGTACAGCATTTTTTTCTGTTTTGATGTCATATTGATTCCTCTTTTCTTCATTTATTTCATATGTTCATGTATTCATATGTTTTCTTTTTTGTAAGCCCGGTATGCATCTGTTTTCAACCCTGTACTGCCTGATCTCTTTTTTCCTGCAGCATTTTTATTTCGTGCAGATATATGATCATGTGCAGCACTCCTTTTGCATAACCGGGCTTTCCCTGTATGAGACTGACTGTCACATACAACTATGTTTTTGTTTTACCTGATTTTTTTACATTAAAATCTTGCAGTCCGGCTCAACCTTTGCACAGACTTTTACGACTTCTTTCATGATGTCATCGAATTTGTCATCCACTGCATCTACCATCATTTTCTGTGTCATAAAGCTGACATTTGCATCGTTGACACCCTCGATTTTTTTGATAGCCTCTTCCATTTTTGCTGCGCAGTTTGCACAGTCAAGATCCTCAAGTTTGAATTTCTTTTTCATAATTGAATCCTCCATTTTCTTTTTGATATAAATTTTGTTTTTACTTACTCTTCGATATGTTCTCTTCCCTGATCGATGATCGTTCTTACATGCTCATCTGCCAGTGAATAAATCACGGACTTTCCTTCGCGCCGTCCGGTCACAAGCTTCGCCTGTTTTAAAATCTTAAGCTGATGTGAAATCGCCGACTGGTTCATATTCAGTGACTGTGCCAGATCGCATACACACATCTCCGACTGAAACAGTACGAACAGAATCCGGATTCTTGTGGAATCTCCAAACACTTTGAACAGTTCGGCGAGATCATATAATTCATCTTCGTCAGGCATCTGTTCATTTGCCGCTCTGATCTTATCTTCATGAACTTCATATGCCTCACAGCACGGTACATCGTCTATTGCCAAATCTTACACCTCCAGTCTTTCACATTATCATTTGAACATATTCTTATCTGTTCATATGTTTATGATAGTACTGGTATGTGGATTTGTCAAGAGATTAGAATATAATTTTCATTCTTTGCGTTTTATATTGTTACTGTCCACTCGTACTTCGTTCCAGTAACGGATTTTGCCGATGCTTCGCATTCCAAATCGGCAAAATCTGCTACCACCACTGTATCATACGGCATTTTCAGTTCAGAAAATGCCTGCCTGTAAACAGTAACTTTATATTCTCCGTATCAAAGCCCACGCCCCCATCATCAGATCTGCCGGAACAATCTTTGCTGCTGCCCGGTGCAGGGTACATACGATACCCGGTGTGGATACTGCCAGCCCAAGTTTTGCATCCAGCAGTGCATGACGCGCCACATTTTTCTGTCGGGAAGCAAGCGGAAAACTGTGAATATAAGAACTGTCACTGCTCTTCTTTGCCCGCCCGATGAACTCGGTGTCCTTGATCCAGTAAGGACAGACAGCGGTCACACGGATTCCCGTACCGTAAAGTTCCACGCGCAGCGCCCTGCTGTAACGATATAAAAATGCTTTCGTTGCCGCATAAACACTCAGATATGGAAACGGCTGAAATGCCGCGGTCGAACAGATCTGCAAAACACGCGCACCGCGTTTCATAAAAGGCAGAGAAATCTGTGTCATGGCAACGGCTGCTTTACAATTTAAGTCGATCATGCCATCCACATCCACTCTTTTGATATCCCGCCAGAAACCGATCTTTCCGTATCCCGCCGCATTGACTAAAATACGTACATTCGGTTTTTCTTTCCAGAGCATCGCCTCTATTTCATGCAGTGTCTCTGCCTTTGTCAGATCCCCGGTAATGATCCTAAGATGTGTCTGAAGTTCTTTTTCTAATGCCGTCAGGCGGTCTTTTCTACGCGCGACCACCCATATTTCATCTAGTTTTTCCTGTTTCCTGATCTGTCTGACAAACTCACTGCCAAGCCCGCTTGACGCCCCTGTTACGATTGCTATTTTCATAGGCACTATTCCTTTCCTGATATCCTGATCATTAAGTATTTTTATAATTTATAATTATAACAAATTTTTTTCCTTTCTTACAGTCATTGTACACTGATACGGCGGGCAAAAAATAAAAATGAGACCACCTGTACAGTAGTCTCATTTTTATATAATAAAGTAATTTTTCTGATTAACCAGAATTTTTTAACCAGAATCTGTTAACCCTTTACACTGCCAAGTGCAACACCCTGTACAATGTGTTTAGATAAGATCAGATATACAATGATAACCGGGAAGATGGAAAATGCGATCATCACATATACCTGCCCCATGTCAAACTTGAGCCAGTCAGCTCCACGTAACTGTGCGATCAGGATAGGAAGTGTCTTTTTCCTGTCTTCATGTAAAACCAGCGCCGGTGTGAAATAATTATTCCAGCTGCTTACAAAAGTAAAGATCATCTGCACTGCGATAGCAGGTTTCATCAACGGCATTACGATAGTATTAAATGTATGAAATTCTCCTGATCCGTCAATGCGCGCTGCTTCGATCAGTGACAACGGCAATGTACTTTCCATGTACTGTTTCATGTAGAAAAACGTAACCGGAGCGGCAATTGCCGGTACGATCAGAGGAATGAAGGAATCCTCTAATTTCATGCTGGAAACAAGTTTGATAAATCCAAGTGCCGTTACCTGTGTCGGGATCATCATAATCATCAGGATAAACGGATAAATATATTTTTTCAGTTTGAAATCATATGCATGGATCGCATAAGCTGTCATCGTCGAAAAATATACACTGAGTACTGCACTAAGGGAGGAAACGATCAGACTGTTGATCATACCGTTCCACACTGGAAGTGTTCCATTCCTTAAGTTTTTCCAGTTTTCCCAAAGATGGCTGCTCGGAATCAATGTAAAACCTGACTGCAACTCACCGTTTGATCTGGTCGCATTGATAAACAGCACATAAAACCAGAATAAACACAAAACAGAGACAATCGCTAATACAACATATGCAATAAATCTTCTTGCATGAATTCCTACACCTTTTTTTAAATTACGGTTCTCATTCATACTTTTCACCCCTTCCTCTTATCATTGCCGGTTATCTTAAATACTACCAGACTTAAAATACCTGTAATGATAAACAGAACAACTGACAGTGCACCAGCCATACCATAGTTCTTACTATAGAGATGTTTATTTAAGAACATGATCAGCGTCATGGTAGAACGCATCGGGTCACCGGTTCCATTGGTTAAGATCTGTGGCACATCAAATAACTGTAAACCACCGATCAGAGATGTGATAACCACATATACAAGGATTGGGCGTAACAGCGGCAGTGTGATCTGCCAGAATACCTGCGAAGAAGTTGCCCCATCGACCTCTGCTGCCTCAAACAGAGAGGTATCGATACCCATCATGCCTGCCATCAGAAGGATCGTCGTATTACCAAACCACATCAGACAGTTCATCAATGCGATCAGCCCTCTTGCACTTCCTACATTCGATAAAAATTTATACGGTGTATCAACCAATCCAATCTGCATCAGCATTGAGTTGATGGGTCCTCCATCAGAGAACAACGTAAAGAACAACATGGAAAATGCAGATGCCATGATCAGATTCGGCAGATATACAACTGTTTTAAAGAAACGGGTTCCTTTTAATTTAAGACGTACATCGGAGAACCAAGCGCCAAGTACCAGTGATAAAATGATCTGCGGCACGAAACACATGATCCATAATACCATAGTATTTTTTGTATAAACCCAGATATCTCCATCAGAAAAGAGTTTTTGATAGTTTGCAAGTCCGACAAACTTTGGTCCGACCTGTGTCAGTCCTGACATATAGTTTTCAAAGAAACTGTTGTAAATAGTGCTGACTAATGGGATCAGCTGAAAAATAACGTATACTACAATAAATGGAATCAAAAAGATATACCCCCATTTATTGTACCTTACTACCTTTCCACTACTTTTTTTCATGATAATCTGACCTCCTTTTTCAGAGTGTATTATTTTCATCCACAGAGCTCACAGCATCCTTCACCTTTATCCTGTGTAAACATGCTGTCAGCTCTGCGCTTGGCATTTTAACCTGAATAAACCGCACCTGCCTTCCTTATTGCATTCCGGCAGGCGCAGCTTTTCATTCATAACAACAGAATATCCGCAGAGCGTGCTTTCCATTGTTATTTTTAGATCATTCATCTTCTTAATATGTTAATTCCGGATATTTCTCTAAAACTGATTTGTAAAACAAGTCTAATGCCTCTTCTTTCGTTGCACTTCCTTCAAAATAGTTCTTCATTGCATGCTGAAATTCTTCGTTGCATCCCTGATCGTATGAAGAAAGATTACTTAAATCAAGTTTGGATACACCCTCATTATAAATACCAAGCGGATTCTGTCCGCCTAAGATTTTACTTGCGTAAGAGCTGTCTGCCATCTCAACGATTACATCCTGATTGTTTACAAAGTCATCATCTTTCTCGATGATCTCTCTCATAACATCATCATTGGTTGTCATCTGAAGCAAGATATCTTTTACAAGACTCTGGTTATCCGTTCCTGTTGCTGCACAGATCCATGTACCACCCCAGAAAAAGCCCTGTGGTCCTTCGGTTGCACCCCAGCCGCCGTTGTAACCGATACTGCCTTCGGTATCTGCTGCCATTGAGAAGTTTACTAACCATGCAGGTCCAAAGTAGCAGAATACATTTCCTTCCGGATAGAAGCCTTTCTTCCAGTCATCACTCCACATATCATATGTTCCTGTCTCGCCTGCATCTACAAGCTCTTTGGAATCATCCACCCATTTCATAATGTTGTCATCAATATTGATTTTGCCATCAACAACCCATTTGGAAGAAACGTTGTTGGAATATACACGGTATGTATCATTTACGGAAGATGTGATGGTGTAGCCGGCATCTTTCATCTTCTTTGCTGTATCATTAAATGTATCCCAGTCTTTTACATAATTCTGAACCTCTGCCGGATCATCAGAACCTAATACTGCTTTTGCTGCATCTCTGTTATAGAATAATACGCCAGGACAACCCTGCCATGAAAGACCTTTTAATACACCATCAGAATTGGTAACAACATCTTTGGTGTACTGATACTGTTTAGAAAGATCTTCATCGGTAATACCAAGGTCTGTCACTGCCATTGTGTAGTCGGTATCAACATATTTCAATGCATAATCAGCTTCTACCAGGAAGATATCAATTTTATCATCATCTGCTGCATCAGACTGCTTTAATAAGGCTGCATCCAGGTTATTCTGATATGCCATATCATCACTCGGGGTAATGTTCCATTTTACTGTTACATCACCGATCGTACCTGTGGTTGCATCTACCTCTGTATATCCAGGATAATGATCTGTCAGACGACTCTTGAACTCCTCATTCCAGCAGTAGATATTCAATACTTTTCCCTCATCAGAAGTACCTGTCTCTGCGTCTGTACCTGCTGTCTCTGTTACCGGCGCAGTGTCTTCTTTTGCTGTGTCATTGGATTTCTCTGCTGTGCTGCTGTTTGCTGTATTTCCTCCACAGCCTGCCAATAAAGCTGTCCCCATTGCTGCCACAAGCATCATACTTACGATTCTTCGTTTCATTTACTTTTCCTCCCTTTTTATAAGCACCTTTGGAACACTTTATCTTTTGTGTTCCTGTCTTGTTTACAAGTGATATATTACCGGATTTCAGCTCTGCATTATATTAAATCACTTGAAAAAATATCAGATTCATGACATAATAATGCGAAAATAAAAAACAGGAGTAATGCTATGGAACTTTCAAAAGAATGGTATCACACAGAATTAACCAACAGTGAATACGATATGCTGCACCGTTCCCCGACTGTCGAATATTCTTTTTACAATGCCGTCAAAACCGGTGATATGGATGCTGTGATGCGAAATTGTAAGGAAGATGCTTTCATCGACTTAAAGGGTACCGGAGTCCTTTCACGCAATCCACTTACAAATATTAAATATCATTTTGTTGTCACTACCGCTATGATCACGCGCTATTGTATTGACGGCGGATTAGAGCCGGAGCAGGCTTACCGCCTGAGTGATTTTTATATTTTAAGGATGGATTCGTGTACCACCGTCCGGCAGGTGGCAGATCTGCATCATGAAATGGTAAAAGATTTTACCGGAAAAATGATTTTACAGAAAAAAAGTTCTATACTCTCGAAACCGGTCATGCAATGTGTGGATTACATCTATACACACATCAAAGAACGCATTACCATAACCACTTTAGCTGAATATACCGATCTGTCTGAAAGTTATCTCTCGCGCGTTTTCAAACAGAACCTCGGCATATCCATCAGCGATTATATCCGTGAAAAAAAGATTGAAAAGGCAACTCATCTGCTGCGGTATTCTGACAAACCGATCGTCGACATCGCAAACTATCTTTCTTTCTCCTCACAGAGTCATTTCATTCAGATTTTTGAAAACTATACCGGACTGACGCCCAAAAAATACCGGGATAAATATTATAAATCCATGTGGTAATGCATGTTTTCTAAAAGAAGCAGCATACAAAATCTGTATGCTGCTTCTCTCACCCTATCAGTCATTTTTACATGTTACTCTTGAAAAAACACATCAATTCTGTGACATTTTTTTTGGTCAAGTGTTTCAATCACACTCTTCCTTAACCGTACACCATATTCCGGCTCCGGTTCCAATACGACTTTCTCATCGCACACTGCCCGTCTGATCTGCTCTATTCTTAAGTCCTTCTTTTCCGGATTATGCATTATGATCTCAAATTTCTTCCTGGCAAATTCCAGCTTCAATCCAGCACTGCCTTTTTCATCAAACTGTTCCGGCAGCAGAGATGGTGCGATCACCAGATCTCCAAGATCTCCTTTTACGCCAAATACCTCTGTGATCATCGTCAGCATATACCAGCTCGCCGCACCTGTCAGATATGCATAAAGTCCTCTGCCTTCATTATCAAAATACTCCGGCAGTCCCGGGTACATTTTACTGTTTTCAAAATTCATTGCGGCTTCTAAAAGTGTCTGCAGAACTTTATGTCCCTCCCGGATAAATCCTCTCTGATACAGTGCATTCGCATACATGACTGTCATATGGGAAAACACTGCACCATTTTCTTTTTCCCCATAGGCAAATCCAAACATTCTTCCGAGATCAAATTTCTCCTCTTTAAAATCTGTATTCAGACGATATCCACCGGCTTTCTGATCAAACAGAAATTTGTCTGCACTCCTGCAGATTTCTTTTACCTGTTCCTCTCCCGCAGTTTTGCTCATGACTGCGAACACCTGTCCTGTCAGCATCATGCGGACTTCATCCTTTTTACTGTACTCAACTGCATTTCCATGATTGTCATAATATCCGTTAAACCAACCCATATCATCCCCGGCACTGATCCATTCTTTCTCTCTGATATGCTGCATCAGCCACTCTGCCTTCTCCACCAGATTCTTTCGTATCTGTTCTGTGGAAACCAGGATCATGCCTCCTTTTACATTATGTTCGCAGAGGCTGGTATATTCGTCCAGCAGTTTCTGCTTTCTGTCCGGACTTTCATATAATTCTGTTCCTTCCGCAAGCAGACATTTCATCTCTTCTGCCATTTCAATTTTACTGATCCCGGTTTTCTCTTCCATATGCTTCAGACAATCTGCAATGTCTTTTAAATTTCCAGCATATGCACACGTAAATGCCACACTCTCGCCTTTTTCCCATGCCATGTCAAGTGCATCATTCCAGTCCGCACCGTGCAGTCTCATCTCATTATGCTCTCCGACATCATAAAAAGCACATAGATTCTGCAGTAAAATATGTTCTAAAATTGTTCCAAAATAAATATTTCCACCTGCTGTGCGCTGTTTATTTCCATATGCATGATCCCAGTTATTATCATGTGCAGTACCTCTTTTTGTCTGCAGATCTTTGAAATAGGTTACCTTCTCCAGCAAAACATCAAGATCTCCTGTCTGATCCAGATATAATTTTGTCGTCACGAACGGCCAGAATGCATGATCCATCCATACGCGTGTAATGTTATTGCGGTCTGCAATAAATTCTCCCTGTCTGCTGCCAATGATCGTTGCGTTCGTTCCATCCATCCTTACACCGCCATAATTGTCAACAATCATCTGGCGTACTACTGACGGCTCCATAATCAGCAGAGCAAGACAGTCCTGCCAGAGATCTCTCCAGCCACGTCCTCCTTTGCCATAATCATGATATGGTAAAAATGAACAGCCATAAATGCGGCGCAGAACCGGCTGAAAACAGATCCATTTTAAATAATTATCAATGTTTGTATCACCCGTTGAAAAATCAACATTTACTTTGTCCGTCCAGTGTTTTTTTACGGCTTCAAATGCCTTCTCGATCTGTTTTTTCGTACGGTAAGCAGATGTCATTTTCTCAATGTTCTGTTTTTCCCCGGAAACCCCTGCAAGTACCAGATACGTGACTGTCTCCTGTGGTTTTAAGGTAACCGGTGCGAAACGCATTCCACCTGCTGCCTCTTTTCCCTGCAGTTTTGTTCCTGCCAGAACACCGTCCTTATCCATTCTTACCGCTTCGGGATTCAGGTAACTTCCCCCTTCCCCGATAAACATTTCCGTTGTCGGATAGAATTTTTCCGGCGCCTCTCCCTCTCCTGTAGATCCATATACAAAATAGACCGTCTGATTTTTCTGATGGCCCCTCTCATCAAAGGAAAGCACCGGGCACACCTCCACGCCATACGTTTTTGTTTCAATTCTGTGCAGCAGCGACGTCACATGACGATGATCCCTGATATTGTCTGCACTCCGTCCATAAAGCGGAATCACAGCAACCGGTGTAATCTTCTGTTCCTGATCCGCTGTATTGGTCAGTTCTGTCATCATTACTTCCATTGTCCCATCTATCGTAACAAAGGAAGTGGTTTCTGCTTTCATTTCATATTCTCTGGATATTCTCGTCAGTTTCTGCCACATAAAACCAGCTTCTAATATGCTTTCATCCTGATCCTTTGTAAATTTTGCCGCTTCCTGCTTTGCCGAAGAACCACAGACGGACCAGCTGCCCTTATTTTCAATACGACACCAAAAATTTCTCGTATTGCGGTTATTATGTAAATTTTCAATACTGACAGGTTCTAACAGAAAATGATTCTGATCTGTCTTGCTGTCTCCTCCGAGATTTGGCGTGATACTGGATTTTAACCCTGTTTCACCTGCCAGCGGAAGATACAGCCCGCTGTAATTTTCCGGATTATGGATACGGAAGGTTCCATTTTTATCTGTAAATTCTATCTTGTTCATAAGACTCTCCCTTCTTTACATGACATTTTTTTTTACGACATAATCAGTTCTATGTCTGTCTCATCAGTAAGCACAGTCTGCGGAATATAATTATCTTTCATCTCCTGTCCATTCACGAAAAGTTTTTTGCAGCCGCTCTCGGCATGTCCCGGATTTTTTACGGTAATATGCAGATGACATCCCCTGAAATCCTTATCTATCTCAAACAGTTCCCACTCCTTCGGAATCGACGGTGCAATGCGAAGTCCATAAAGGTCAGGACGCATGCCAAGGATTCCCTCCACACAGCCCACCATAACCGTTGATGCTGTCCCAGTCAGCCAGTGTACATGGGATCGTCCAAAATTCGGACTGTCTTTCCCTTCCGTAAACTGCCCATAACAGTATGGCTCTAATCTGCGGATCTCTGCCTTGTCATTTTGCGCTGCCGGAGCGTTCTCCATAAAATAAGTAAATGCCCTCTCCCCATGTCCTCTTAATGCTTCCGCTAAAATGATCCAGCCCTGCGACTGCGAAAAAATACCGGCATTTTCTTTTGTTCCGGCATTGTAAATAACTGCAAGAGCCCCGTCAAATGCATGTTCATGGTATGGAGGATCCATTAAGATTGCTCCATATTCCGTGTTTAACCTGTCATAAACCTGCTGTAATGCACAGTCTGCCTGTTTCTCATCTGCAAGTCCGCTGATCACCGCCCAGCTCTGAGGGTTTAACCACATATTTGCTTCCGGATCAGTACGTTTTCCAATCGTCTCTCCACTCTCCGTAAATCCACGGATAAATCTGTCTTCATCCCAGCAGAGTTCCTGGATCAGATTTCCTAACTTTTTCTGGTTTTCATCCAGAAATGCAATGTATTCCGTATCCTTTTTATGTTCTGCAAAAATGCGTAAAATTGTCATTGCATAATAAAACTGAAATGCAACAAACGTTGACTCACCATCTTTTCCAAGTCTTAAACAGTCATTCCAGTCTGCATAGAGTCCGGCTGGCATGCTGTGCTTTCCTAGATGGTTCATGGAAAAATCAATCGCACGTTTCAAATGTTCATAAACCGTTCCTTCATCTTTATTTGCAAATGGAATTACCTCATCCATAAATGCAGTATCGCCCGTTTCTGATACATATTTGTATACTGTCGGGAACAGCCAGAGTGCATCATCTGCCCGGTAAGCCGGATGTCCTGTTTCCTGTACATAAGAAGCATCGTCCGGTGTATCTTCATGTCCTGGATTGTGTGTAAATTTAACCAGCGGAAGTCCTCCTCCGTTATCCACCTGTGCGGAGAGCATAAAACGGATTTTATCTACTGCCATTTCCGGTGCCAGATGAATCACACCCTGAATATCCTGTACCGTATCGCGGTAACCATATCCGTTTCTTAAACCGCAATAAGTAAAAGATGCCGCTCTTGACCAGATAAATGTCATAAAGCAGTTATATGCATTCCAGGTATTGATCATAGTATCAAATTCCTTGCTCGGTGTCTTAACCTGGAAATGGGAAAGTTTTCCATGCCAGTATGCCGTCAGTTCTTCCAGTTCTTTTTTACATACTTCCTCTGTGTTCTCATATCCTGCTACAATTTCAGCCGCCTCATCGTCTTCTTTCATTCCCACAAGAAACGCGATTTCCCTGGTTTCTCCCGGTTTCAGATGAAGTACGGTGGAAATGGCTCCGCAGCCGTTTTCATTATAATTTCCCCTGTTATTTAAAACGCCGTCTTCTACCCCTTTGGGATTTCCATATCCATGATATCTGCCAAGGAATTCTTCTTTTTCTCCACACCAGGAATCGGCTTTTGCCCCAGCAAGTCCGAAAAACCGGTTGATCACGGTCTTATGGTCAATTTCTTTTCCATTTTCAATCTTATCAAGATTTGCATGGATCATCTGGCGGATGCGGTTTTCACAGAAAACTGTCCTTGTGATAAACTGTGAATATTGGAGATTTACCTGATCCTGCTCATAATTACTGTTATTCGTAAATTCCGCATAACCGGTCACGGTCAGCTCCCTTTCCCGGTCAGAATCGTTTGTAATGCCAAGATTCCACACTTCATATGACTGATCTAACGGAACATAGTACCGCACTTCTGAACTGATACCGTCATACACAGCTTTCATCTTTGTATATGCAGTGCCATGATGGCACTCGCTCTTATAAGTATCTAAACTTTTTCCAACCGGCTGCCATGATGCAGACCAGTAATCTCTGTTTTCATTATCCCTGATATAAATATATCTGCCCGGTTCATCAAACTGGTTAAAGACATACCTTAAAATTCTTCCGTTTGCTCCTGATTTTGCAAAACTATATCCCCCTGCATTATTGGATATAATTGCTCCATACTCCGGCGAACCAAGATAGTTGACCCATGGTGCCGGTGTATCCGGTCTTGTGATCACATATTCTTTTTTACTTTCATCAAAATATCCGTATTTCATACTGCCCCTCCATAATTATACTATTTCATTCCTGCTTTCTATTGCTATGATACCTTAACTATAAAGGTTATCTGAAAATAGTTATACAAAATACGTCCTTAAAATAACAGATTCATGACCTGTCCTTTGCAGATATACTATGGTCAAAAAAATTTTCAATATATCAGAAAATTACCGGATATTTTTGTGTACTTTTTAATTTATAAGACGCAATTTCTTATAAAAAACGCAGGAATCCTCTCTGCAGATTCCCGCGTTTTCCATTTTTCTATGCAATGGCTGTTTTCTTCTGTTATTTCAAAAATCCAAACAGCCCTTTTTTCTCATATGGCTCTTTTCTGACTGCACCTGACTCATAACCTGTCCCGTCAATGACAGCCTTTAATTCCTGCTCATCAATATCCTGTTCCGTGATGATCACGGTCTGTTTTTTACTGTGAGAGGAAGATACTTTTTTAACCGGAAATGCGCCGCGAACCGCTTCATTCACATGATTTTCGCACATCCCACACTGCATTCCATCTACATCCACTGTAATCTTTAACATATTTACTCCCTGATCTGTCAGCCCGCCTCCTCACAGTCGCAGGACTGTACTACGACACTTTTAATTCTTTGTTTATCGATATAACCACATGCTTTCAAACCTGCAAGCACTACCGCATTCCAGCTTTTTGCCGATAATTCCTTTATGGTATCATCATCAAGTTCGATCGTACATGCCTTTTCTCTGTCACATACCGCCCCACATGCGATACGATACATATTTTTTCTACTGATAGCCCCGATTTCTTCTAATAAATTGACCATGCGATAAACAGTTGCCGCCCCGATTCCCGGATCAACTTCTGCTGCTCTGTAATAGATTTCCTTGCAGCAAGAACAATCTTCATTGAGAATCACGTCCAGCAGCATCAGACGCTGCTTGGTAATACGACAACCCTGTTCTCTCAATCTTTGAATGACAATTTCTTTCTGCATCTGGGTTCTGTGGTAATTTGCCGTTTCATGATTTTTCTTTTTCTGACTGTTTACTCCTGCCGTCATGGTCTCCTCCTATATTAATGACAGTGCCCTCCGCACTTCCCACAATCGCCTCCACACTGAAGGGATTTTCCGTTTTTCTTATCGCGAACCATGCTGCGGATGATAAGCCCCACAATTACCACAACTACTGCTCCCGTTACAACTGTTCCCATAAGATAATCCTCCTTGTTTTCCGAAGGAAAATGCCTGCTATGCCTGCATAGCATGTGCCTCTGCAGGAGCAGAGGATTTTCCTTCTTATTATGAATATGGCTGCCGTGTCAACACACGGCAGCCACCTTAGAAGCAGTGCTTATCTTGCGCCTGCCATGCCTTTTACATTTACTTTTAATGTATCGCTCTCTTTGTAAGGTCTGAATAACAGATATAAAAGACCGATTACAAGTACAAAAGCAACAACTGTTCCAATACCGAATGTACCGGTTGTGATCAATGTACCGATCTGGTAGATACATAAGGATACTACATATGCTAAACCACACTGATATCCGATTGCAAACCAGAACCATTTTGTATTGTTCATCTCTCTCTTGATAGCACCCATTGCAGCGAAGCAAGGTGCACATAAGAGGTTGAATACCAGATAGCCGTATGCAGCTACCGGAGTCATAACAGCGGCAAGGTTGCCCCAGAACTCAGTACCATCTTCTGCAACTTCTGCAAAACCAAATAACATACCGAATGTTGCTACGACGTTCTCTTTTGCAATCAGACCGCTGATTGCTGCAACTGCCATCTTCCAGCCGTTACCACCCTGTGTCCATCCAAGCGGAGTAAAGATCCAGCCGATTGCAGAACCGATCTTTGCAAGGATACATTCTGCCTGGGCAGCCTCAAGAGCAGCACCCTCAAGTCCATCGAAACTTAACATACCAAAGCCTGCATCCGTCCATCCGAAATTCATCAAGAACCATAAGATGATGGTTGATAACGTGATGATCGTACCTGCTTTTTTGATGAAAGACCAGCCACGCTCCCACATACTTCTTAATACGTTGCCAACTGTCGGCCAGTGATATGCCGGAAGCTCCATAACGAATGGTGCCGGATCGCCAGCGAACATTTTTGTTTTCTTTAAAATAATGCCGGAGCATACGATTGCTGCCACACCCACGAAGTATGCGCTCCATGCAACCCATCCTGCATTGTCGAAGAAAGCACCTGCGATCAAAGCGATAATTGGGAGTTTTGCTCCACAAGGAATAAAGGTTGTTGTCATGATCGTCATTTTACGGTCACGGTCGTTCTCAATTGTTCTTGATGCCATAACACCAGGAACACCACATCCACTACCGATCAGCATCGGAATGAATGATTTTCCTGAAAGTCCGAATTTGCGGAATACACGATCCATGATAAATGCGACACGTGCCATGTAACCACAGGACTCTAAGAATGCAAGGAACAGGAACAGTACTAACATCTGCGGTACGAAACCAAGTACTGCACCTACACCGGAGATCACACCATCTACGATCAGACCTGTCAGCCAGTCAGCACATCCGATGTTTTCAAATAAACTCTGTGCACCAGGGATGATCCATTCACCAAACAGCGTATCATTTGTCCAGTCTGTTAAGATAGAACCAATCGTTGTTACAGATACATAATATACCAAAAACATTACAACTGCAAAGATCGGGATTGCAAGCCAGCGGTTTGTCACGATACGGTCGATCTTATCGGAAGTTGTAAGTTTCTCTTTGCTGCTCTTTGAAACACATTCGCCAATGATGGATGAAATGTATACATAACGCTCGTTTGTAATGATACTCTCAGTATCATCATCAAACTTATCTTCCATTTCCCTGATCTCATATGATACATCCGGAACAGATTTCATCTGCTCTTTGATCTTGTCATCTTTCTCTAATAACTTGATCGCAAAGAAACGTTTCTGATCCTCTGAAACAATACCGCTCAGTTTGTTCTCAACCTCTGTGATCACATCTTCTGCATCTTTAGAGAACTCATGTACCGGAACCATGTTCTTCTTCTGCTGTGCAAGTGCAACTGCCTTCTCAGCAGCTTTCTGGATACCGGTTCCCTTTAATGCAGAAATCTCAACGACTTCACACCCAAGCTTTTTGCTTAATTTGTCAATATGTATCTTGTCACCGTTCTTCTCAACAAGATCCATCATGTTGATTGCCATAATAACCGGAATGCCAAGTTCCATCAACTGTGTGGACAGGTAAAGGTTACGCTCGATGTTTGTACCATCTACGATATTTAAGATGGCGTCCGGTCTGTCGCCGATCAGATAATTACGGGCAACAACCTCCTCAAGTGTATATGGAGATAAGGAATAAATACCCGGTAAGTCCATGATGACAACATCCTTATGTCCCTTTAATTTACCTTCTTTTTTTTCTACTGTTACTCCAGGCCAGTTACCTACGAATTGGTTAGAGCCAGTCAAAGCATTAAATAACGTTGTTTTTCCGCAGTTTGGATTACCTGCGAGTGCAATTTTTACTGCCATAACTTTTCTCCTTTTATTTTTAGTTTGCTGTAACTTGCTTTTGTTTGCTACGGCTTGCTTTCGTTTGCTATAGCTTGCTTTAGTTTGCCTTTTCTGTCTTTTGTTAGCGCATTCTAACACAAAGGCAAAAAAAATTACTCTACCTCGATCATCTCAGCATCTGCTTTTCTTAAGGATAATTCGTATCCTCTTACAGTTACTTCGATTGGATCACCAAGCGGTGCTACTTTTCTTACATAGATATCCACACCCTTTGTGATGCCCATGTCCATGATTCTTCTCTTAACCGGGCCCTCGCCAGTCAGTTTTTTGACCTTTACGGTACTGCCGCAGGCTACTTCTTTCAACGTCTTCATCGTTTCGCTCCTTTTCATTTTTGTATCATGAAACTGCGCTGTTGCAACAGTTTTATACCATAATTTTATTCGCCATGTCTTTTCCGATCGCAACTCTTGAATCCTTGATGTTAACGATCATATTACCGTCGATCTCCGATACGACTGTAACTTCTCCGCCTGGAACAAAGCCAAGATTCTCTAAAAATCTTCTGGTTTCTTCTTTTCCACCGACTTTTTTAATCGTACTCGGTTCTCCTGTGTTTAACATAGTAAGCGGCATCATTTCTTCCTCTTTTCTCCTACTGTATTGATAATGATTTTCATTTCTTACGTTGGTTAGTATATTCTAACGTTCATTAGATGTCAATAACATTATTGATATTTTTTCTCATTAATTTTCATTTCATGGAAAAAAACGGATATTACAGAGACTTTTTTCACAGTTTATCGTCAAATTGCACAATAAAGTATGAAAATTTCAAGTCATTTGACTTTCAGTCTGACATGAAATTGCAGTTTCTCTATCCTATCCGTTTTATGTATTATAATTTTTACAGTTCTTCTATCTGTAATTGTACCTTCCACACGGTATGCGCCTCATCGCGCAAAAACTCTTCCGGCAGATCCGGTCCACAGGAATTACTTCCAATGCCCATCATCCGCGCATCCAGCGACAGTAAGGAACCAGACGCCGGTTCCAGTTCAAAATTATGCCTTTTTCCTGCCAGTTCTTCCACCGTGTAATCCGAAACGTTAAAATCCAGATAATTATCTGCCTCCGCAAGCAGACGGTATTTTTCATTTTCAAGTGAGACATATCGGCAGTGATAATGGCTTCCATTCTCCTGTGGTCTGATATAATTTTCATGCAGGTCTTCTACCTCTGCCTGAAACATATCGACATAACAGTGTTCCCTTTTATCAATATAGCTTTCATCCGGTCCATAGCCGTAATAAGTAACATGACGCATAGAGCGCTCAACCGGCAGCATGATCCCAAGCCGTGGCAGCGGCGGCATCGCCATATCTTTGTGCGCATCAAGCGTTACTATGACCCTGCCCCAGCGGTTCACACACCAGTCGGCATGAAGGTGCACTGCCGGCTGACGGTATATGGCTGCAATCCCTATATCTGCCACATAATGTGCCTCCCCGTCCAGACAGAATGCATCGGAATGATATACTTTGGTCATTGCCGCATCGTAGCCTGCCTCTTTCCACTTCTCCTTGATCTGGATGTCATTGTCTGTGGGTGCACGGTAAATCTGATATCCCGCATGTCCCCAGAGAATAGATTTTCCATCTTTGAAAATGCCGGTCGGCGCTCCGGTCTTCTTCCCAAAGGCAACACGAAGTGTACCGCATAATACGATCCATTCCTCCGGCTCCTCCACAAGTACGACCTCATGTTCCGCTCTGTTTTCCCTCTGCAAAACCGATACTTTCCGCTCCTGCATGCAAAACTGTGCAAATCCAAACGTACTGCTGCACGCTGCATATTCCACCGCTTTTTTCCGGATAAACGTCAGTTTTACATACACATCCATGTTTTCCGGCAGCTTTGGCACCGGGATCGTCAAGGCTGCTTTCTCATGCGGCAGCAGATGTGGCAACTCTTTTGTTCCATCTGCAAGAATGACTGTTTCGTCCTGTGCACTTCCCCCCGCTTTGATCTCATAACACAGCTCTGCCTCGCCGGATGCCTCAAGAAAATCAAACCTGTTTTCCACCAGGAACATACCATTGGCTGCATCGATCTCTGTGACAAAAACCGGACAGATCGCATTTTTCCATTCCCGAAGTCCCGTGTGCGGTGTACGGTCTGGATAGAGCAGCCCATCGACACAGAAATTGCCGTCGTGAAAGCGTTCCCCGTGATCGCCCCCATACAGATAGCGCTCTTTTCCGTTCTCTGCCACACCGTCATAAATGGCATGATCGCACCATTCCCAGACACAGCCCCCTAAAAATCCCTCATAACGGTACATTCGGTCCATATAGGCGCGGATACCGCCCGGTCCATTTCCCATTGCATGGACAAACTCACACATAAAATAAGGCTTTTTGTTTCCCGGATCTGCAAAATACTCATCAATCCATTCCACATGCGGGTACATTCTGCTGTAAAGATCGATCATGGATGTGTCGTTTACGTGACCTTCTGCTTCATAAACCGCCCCCTCGTAATGTGTCAGGCGTGTCGGGTCATATGCCTTGACCCAACGTCCTGCTTTCTCAAACGAATTTCCGTAACCGGACTCGTTCCCAAGCGACCAGATCAGGATACAGGGTGCATTTTTATCCCGCTTTACACAGCGCTCCACGCGGTCTATTACTGCCTTATCAAACATCGGATCCATTGCCAGCGTACAAAAAGTCTTTTTTGAAGAGCCCCCATAAAAAGAAGTTACTCCGTGCATCTCAATATCCGCCTCTGCGATCACATAAAAACCGTATCTGTCACAGTACTCCGGAAACCACGGTGCATTGGGATAATGGCTGGTGCGGATCGCATTAATATTATGCGATTTCATCAATTTGAGGTCTTCCTCCAACTGTTCCCTGCTTATGGTATAGCCTGTCTTTGCATTGCTGTCATGGCGGTTCACACCGCGTATCTTGATCGGTCTCCCATTTAGTTTCACTACGGATGACTCAATGTGGATTTCCCGTATGCCCACATTCTGATGCAGGATTTCGTTTTCCGTCCGAATCTCAAGCGTATACAGATACGGCGTCTCCGCGCTCCATAACCTGGGATGTTTTACCGGAAACACAAGCTTTGCCTCACTTCCATTCGACACCAGTGTTGTCTGCCCCTCTGCTTCCACGCTGCCGGAAGCATCTCTTAGTATGGCACGCACGAAAAGCTCCCGCCTGCTGCCGCCCGTCGAGCGGGAAAGGGAAAGACAGACCTCCGCGCTCTGCGGTGTTACCTGATCTTCCCCAAACGTGATCCCGGTCGTCACTGCGTAATCACGCACAAAGTCACATGGGCGTTCGATCAGCCAGACATCCCGGAAAATACCGGACATCCGGAACTTATCCTGATCTTCCAGATATGTACCGTCACACCATTTTAACACGAGAACATCCAGACGGTTTGTGCCGTCGGCCAGCAGCTCTGTCACTTCAAATTCACTCGGCGAATGGGAAACCTGACTGTAACCTGCAAATGTTCCGTTTACCCACACATAAAAGCAGGAATCCACACCCTCAAAATAAAGATAACTGCGCGACTGTGTCTGTGACTCTCTCAAAAATTCTGTTTCGTACAGCCCGCACGGATTTTCATCCGGGACATAGGGCGGATCGAACGGGATCGGAAACCGCACATTGATATACTGGTGGCTGTCATATCCATGGTTCTGCCAACAGGATGGAACCGGTATACTGTCCCATCCCCCTCATTTATATGCCGGCAGACATCCGTTATGTCCGCGCCCTTTCCCTCACCGGCAATGCCTGCAAACACTTCTGCCGCACTGGAAAAATAATGAAATTTCCAGTTTCCGGAAAGACAGTTTCTGCGACTCTCTCCGTTTTCATCCTGTGGCTCGCAGCAGCATCTCGTCTCCTCCGTCCCCACATGTAAAATCTCCGGGTCTTCAAAATATTTTTCCAGTCTCATAGAAATTTTCCTTTCTGCATCACGCATTACTCCGGCAGGACAGGAATGGCAAATGACACAAGCTCGAATGGATGATAAACGATCACATCTGTCCTCTCTCCCTCGCTGTCCTCCAGCAGATTTACCGGCTGTACCGCAAATGGCAGCACCAGTTTTCCTCTTGTACCATCCTGTTCACTCAGACGGATGATGATATTTTTTTCGTCCTCACTCATCTTTACCGCCTGCACATAAAGTGTTTTTTTCTCTGCTGCCTTCTGTATGACCGCATCGATACGTCCGTCGAACTGCTGCGGCAAGGCAGTCTTTTTAAGTGGTACATTAAATTCAAACGCCCTGCGGTTGATCCCTGCATCCAGATGGTTTCCTGCATGTGGAACGATCCGGTAACAAAAATCATGTTTTCCAATATCTGAGGTAATATCCGGACGGATCGTCGCGCGCAGCAGACTTAATGTAATATGATTTTCATCGACCCCGACACCATATTTTCCATCGTTTAAGATCGCAATTCCGCCGTCCGACTCTGCCATATCGCACCATTTATGCATACACACCTCAAATCTTGCCTGCTGCCAGGAAGTATTCTTATGGGTCTCCCTGCGTATAAATCCGGCGCTGGTATCGCACACCAGTTCTCTGGACACCAGATTCATCCCAAATTCCATCTTCGCAAGTTTGTGTTTCTCATGCCAGTCCACCAGATGTTCCACTTCGATCTCGTTGCTGTCCGCAAACAGCCGTATCTGCATCTTCCAGCTGCTCGCCTCTGTGCCAAGCACCACCTCAAACAATGCACATGCACCATCTGCCACCACCAGATGAAGCGGTTTTTTCACAGTGATCTCAAGCTCTTTCTCTTTGTAGTTCGGCAGAATATCCCATGCGTCATAAACACCCGGCAGATCCTGATAAATGTGCAGTTTGTGAAACGCACCATCCGTCCATTCACGGTCAAGATCCCTGTCATAAAAACTTTCCATGCTCCCGTCTTTCGCAAAACAGATTTTCGCATGCGCGGTTTCTACCCGGACCCGATACGGCTCATCTACATATTTGACTGTAATCCAGTCCGCCGGTCTTTCTGCCAGAAGCCGTGCCTTTTTCTCCATCTGCCCTGCATCCATGGTCTCAAACGGTGCCATCTGCGGGCACACAAATGCACCTTTTTTTCCTTTCCGCAGAACCGGTCCATCCTCCATCTCAACAAAGGTAACTTCCGTCCGCTCCTGCCCTAACGAGTTAAAATAGGTATCCCCTGTTCCAATCAGGGAATCCACACATTCCCTCACTTTTTTATAGTCCTCCATCGCATCCTCGTAGACCGGATGGATATGACTTCCCGGCAGGATATCATGGAACTGATTGACCAGAAACTTCTTATATATATCCCGCACCTGTTCTGCAGGATAAGTTTCTCCCGAAAGGCAGCGCAGGGACAATAACAGTTCTGCCTCGCGCAGGGCAAATTCCAGCTCCCGGTTCTCACGTTTCAGGTTGGATTTCGTTGTGAATGTCCCCCTGTGCATTTCCAGATATAATTCACCATCCCACACAGCAAGATTTTCATTTCCCTTTAAATTCTTTTCCAGAAAACTTGTGCCCCCGGTCTGCTCGGTCTTTGGCATGACAGACAGTTTGTCAAACCGGTGCATCAGTTCGATCATCTCCTCCGTAGCACCGCTGCCCCCATCGCCATATCCAAACATGGACAACGTCTGTCCGCCGCTCTCCTTATCCTGATATGCCTCCCAGTTCTCCTGGATCTGGCTTGGCATATTCCAGGTGATAAAGTGTGTTGGAGGAACACATGCATAGACATCTGTGCCATCGATCCCGCGCCATATAAAATTATTGTGCGGAAAACGGTTGGTATCGTTCCATGTGGACATTTTATTTGACACAAAATACTCCACTCCGCTCTTTTTCAAGATCTGCGGCAGTATCCAGCTGTTTCCAAAAACATCCGGCAGCCATGCATTATTGACAGTCTTACCGAACCGGCTGCGGAAATACATCTGTCCATACAGACACTGGCGGATCAGACTTTCCGCCGACGGGATATTGCAGTCCGGCTCAATATACATCGCCCCGACCGGTTCGAAATTGCCCGCCGCGATCTTTTCCTTTAATTCCTCAAACAGTTCCGGGTAATATTTTTCCAGAAGTTCATAGGTATACGCCTGTGTATGCGTGTAATGAAAATCCGGGTACCGGTCCATCAGCCGCATCTGAATCAGCACGGTGCGCGCATTCTTCTGTACCGCATGGATCCTGCGCCAGTAATAGGCAATATCAAGATGCGAATGCCCTACTAATGCCACATTGCCGCTGCCGCGGAAATCACCATTTTCATAGATATGTTTCTCTATGTAAGCAGATGCCGCGCGGATTCCCTCATTGACATATTCATACTTCTCCCGCTCCATGGATGGCGACTCCTGATTTTGTCCGATGCATTCCCTCAGTGTCTCAAAGTCAATCTCGTTTAAGGCATTATTTAATTCCTGATTTAAGAATTTTCTGTAATCTTCATTAAAATAGGTACTTTTTGAAACATCCAGAAGAAGCTGCAGATCATAAAAAAGGCTCAGTGCATCCTGATTTACTGTTGCAAGATATAATCCCTGAAATTCCTGTCTGCACCCCTTTAATTTCATGGAATCCGGATTTCGCTCATCATCCGGCTTTGAACGGTTGTACCCCTCCATCTCGATCAGGAGTTCCCCGCTGTCAATGTAAGGACTGAGCAGTACACGGTCACGGTTTGGATCCATGCCGCCCACATAAACCCCATTGACCTTTACAATGATCTCCGCCGCCGTCCACATGGAAAGCCACAGCTCTTTTCCCTGCATCTCTTTTGGCACGGTCACTTTTGCCTTAAAAAAAACCGTTCCGTCGGGCGTAAAATAAATATCGCCCTTTTTTAATCTGCGATAACCACCCGGATAATACTCATAAGTGTTCTCTCCCGTCTGTCTCGCATCCGTAATTTCAATATCTGTAATCTCATATTTACTTTCATATAAAAACCGTTTCAGCCATCCGGCTCGCAGATCCGTATACTCCTCCGGTCTCATGCTTCTGCGGACTACCTGTACAAATGCCATTGCCTCTTCCTCCTTAAATCGTATCCCAGAAAAACGGTTTTTTCCGTTCTGCAAAAACCGTGACGTCTATCCCAAGATCTCTTTTTATTTCTTCCTCGATCCAGCTCATACAGCGTGGTACGATCGCACACTTCGAACATTCCCCCTGCAGCCTGACATGTAAAACATTTCCATCAGTTCCGGTAAGATCAATAAAACCGCCATCCCCCTGCAATTTAGGGGCTATCACTTCATCCACATATTTTTTTAATCTCTCGTCCATTTTTATCCCTTTACTGCTCCTGCTGTCATACCATTGATAAAATATTTACTTGCAAAAATGTAAATGACCAGAATCGGAACGATCGCGATGGTCGCCCCGGCAAACATGATATTCCATGCTGCTGCACCATCGCCCGCATTCTTTAACATGGTCACCCCGACTGTCAGGGGACGCTTTGAGGCATCCGTCATTGTAAATACCAGCGGAAGGATATATTCGTTCCAGCCTCCGCGGAAAGACAATAGCGCCACGGTTGCAAGGATCGGCTTTAATACCGGAAGAATGATCTTATAAAATGTCTGGAAAAATGTGCATCCATCGATTTTTGCCGCCTCATCGAGTTCCTTCGGGACCGAATTCATATAGCCGCGGATCAGGAAAATATAAGTTGCCTGTGCAGTTCCCGCCGAGATGAACACAACGCTCCAGAGAGACGTATTCATATGGATTTTTACCGCCAGTTCAAACAGTGGACGCAGTGTTACCGATCCTACATTTACAAACATAAATGCCACAAACAGACCATAGATCAGTTCCTTGCCCCTGAAATTTTTACGGGCAAATACATATCCTGCCATGCTTGTGACAACTAAGGTCAGGATCATGACACTTAAAGCAAGGAATATACTGTTTCCTGTGTACACCGCAAAGTTTGCAGAATTCCACGCATCAATAAAATTCTGTACGATCCATTCAGATGGGAAAATATTGATCCCGCCTGTAAGTAATTCCTGGTTCTTCTTAAACGCCCCCAGCACTACATAAAAAATAGGGTACAGCGTCAGGAACGCCACAAACGACATGAGCAGAACTACCAGGAAACGGATGACCTTTGTGCCGGTAGAATATACTGCCGTGTCATTTTTCTTTCGCATTTTCATCTGTAAAACCTCCTTATACCACCTCATCAAGTTTTCTTGCAAAATACATATAAACAGCTGTCACGATACCAATGATCAGCGCAGCAACCAAGCTTAACACGGTCGCATAACCGATCTGTGGGTTTGTCCCGACATCTTTTCCAAAAATAAGCTGGTAAATATATAAAAACATGACCTGTGTACGGTTGTTCGGTCCGCCGTTTGTAAGTACCATGATTGACTCATAATCCTTAAATGCCCCGGTGATCGCCAGCATTAAAATAATTTTTAACATCGGGCTTAACATCGGCAGTGTGATCTTAAAAAATGTCTGGATTCCATTTGCCCCGTCGATTTTTGCCGACTCATATACGTCCTCCGAAATGCTCGACATTCCTGAGATAAAATAGATCATATAATTACCAAAACCTGCCCAGAGTGCAACAATCAGAACCGACCACATGGCGGTCTTTGCATCCCCTAACCAGTTAACATTCTGCCCTATCACGCCGATCGCCTTTAACACGCCGTTTAAAACGCCATTATACGCCGCAAAGATAAATCCGAATACCATACTTGACACTGCGGTAGAAATGATCGTCGGCATAAAATAGACCCCCCGGAAAAAGGAGCTGCCCCTTAATTTCTGGTTCAGAAAAACTGCCATAATCAGTGCCAGCGGAATGATAAATATAATTTTGAGCACCGCATATTCAAATGTGTGCAGCACACTCTGCCAGAACGTCGTATCGGTAAGCATACGCTCAAAATTGTGCATTCCGGTATACGTCGCCGTCAATCCATTGTACTCGTAACATACATATCGGAAAATCCAGCAAAACGGGTATACTGAGACTACCAGTAACATAATGACCGCCGGCAAAAGCATAAGACCTGCCGCAATGTCTCCCTTGTTTTTTGCGCGTTTCAGCCGTTCCGCAAAACTAAGGTTCTTTTTTGTTTTTATCACTGTCGTATTATTTTTACTCATATGACTCTCCATTCCTGCGTGTGAAAAATCCCACTTTTCACACTGCCCTCCATTTTTATGCTGCCTGCATCCATATACTCCTGTCTTTCCATGGCGCTATCCTTCCATGGCAACGGGTTCATATGGATGCAGGCATCCTTTTCTTTCCTGCATCCATACCCGGACAGCGTTTTACTCTGTTTTATAGGTAACGGTTCCTGCTGACGGCTGAAGCGGATCATAGTTCTCAACAATGACACGTTTGCATGTTCCATTGGAAAGTCCGCTCTCAAGTGCTGCATTATAGCGTGTATTCAGATCTTCGATGGCTTCATCTGCACTGACATATCCAAGTACTACATTCCATAACACGTTCTTCCAGTCATCTCCCTCTACGCTGACTGCCGGTGTTGCCGGATAAACATCCTCGTAATCCTGAAGTTCAAAATCTGCAAGTCTGCCAATATTGCTTGTATCGACAATGTTGCTCATATAACCGGATAACGGAATGCTGTAACCACCCTCAAAATATCCCTTTAAGAAATCTTCACTTGAAAAATATTTGATGACTTCCCATGCTGCATCTTTATTTTCACAGGAACTTAGCATGACATATCCGCCGTTCGGTGAGCAGCTCAGCGCGCCTTTGACTTCACCGGTCAGAGTTGGCAGTTCTGCTACACCCCAGTCAAAGGAGCACGGGAACTGATCGGTAAATACACCTGCTTCCTGGGATGCATTTCCCCAGAGTGCAAATGCACCCTGTGCAAATAATGCACGGCTGTTATCTACGCCCTGATTTTCAGAGCCTGGAAGCACAGAACCATCTGCATAAAGTTTTGCCGCTTCCTCCACGATCTCTTTCCAGCTGCTAAAATCATATACGCCATTGGCATAATCATATCCGCCAGGAGTTGCGCCGCTCATCTCACCACATCCCTCTAACCATCTTGAAAACGGACTGGATGAAGTGAATGCGATCCCGTAAGTGGAATCATTGGTAGCTGCTTTGGCAAGCTCCACGAAATCTGATAATTTTGACGGTATCTCTGTTGCCCCGGCAGCATTTACCAGATCTTTGTTCCACTCAATCCTTGTTCCGGTACGGACACCGTTTGGAACCCAGTAGATATCATCCCCAAAGGAGGTAAGTCCCTCGTATTTATGGTCATATGCCTCCGTTACTTTCTGAAATTCTTCGTCCCCTGCGATATAGTCTTTGATGTTATAGAAGATACCGGCATCCACATATGTCTGTAATGTCATGTTATCGGATGCCTGGATGCTGATAATGTCCGGTGCCGTTCCGCCCTGATAGGCAAGCTGGATGGAATTGGCCCAGTCATCTGTCAGTATCGTGTAATTGATCTGTATATCACTGTGGCTCGCATTGAAAGAATCGATCATCTCATTCATATATGCCTCGTCATGACGGTTGTTTGTCCAGAATTCAATCGTCGCTGCACCGTCTTTCTTCGTATCCGATACTGCTGTCTCTGTTCCTGAAGCGGTCGTATCTTTCGCACTTTCTGTTCCCCCATTGTTTCCGCAGCCTGTAACAGAAATTATCATTGCCGCTGCAAGCATTGCACTAATCACTTTCTTTTTCATAGTTTTCTCCTTCCTTTGTTTCAGGTGTTTTCTGTTGTGACTATCATGCCAGATTTTTCATTTCCGAACAACGGCAGTTTCCACGAACAATGTAACACTTTCTAATATCCGGTCATAAAACTTATACAAACTGCCCATTTTGCTTTCCATATCTCCATGTTAATATATACAAGTATTTTAATAAAACTTTTTTATTTTTGTATATCATTACAATTGCAGCGCAATATATGATTGATGAAAGGGGGATTACACAATGAACGAACATATGGATGTCACACTGATGATCGCAGATGATGAATCCTTCATATTGAGAGGCTTAAAAGAAATTGTTTCGGATTCTGACCTGCCCCTGAAACTGATTGGAACTGCCGGGAACGGCATGGATGCCTTTGCACTCCTTCTCTCTTCCAGCCCTGACATTGCGATCATGGATATCCGCATGCCGGGCATGGACGGACTGGAAGTGATCCGCAGGGCAAGAGATGCCGGACTTACCACTCACTTTCTGATCCTGAGCGGTTATAATGACTTTTCCTATGCACAGGAAGCGATCCGCTACAATGTCCACGGATATTTTTTAAAACCTTTAAATATCCCGGAATTCAGGCAGGCACTTTCCGCCGAATACCAGGATGTCCTTGCCACACGCGCAAAATCTGCATCCGATACAATCAGCACGGACGAACTGAGCAGCCTGATGGAATCTTCGCGTTCCTATTTTCTTGCACAGCTTCTGCAGGGTGAGATTTCCTCTGCCGACGTGACAAATGCACGCTTAAATTTTCTGCATATAAACCTTGGTCCCGATTCCTCCGTGGCTGTCATACTGACACCGGAAAACTCTGACTCCGATTTTGAGACCGACTTTGCATCTATCATCACACATACCATCCATCCGGTCTTAAAAACATTTTTTTATGAGGCGTTTCTCTATCAGGAACAGCAGATCGTATGTATCATCAATCTTTCTGCCGGAAACGAAGATCTTCTGCTTGCAAGGATCAAAGCCTGTCTCACCGGCCTGCAGAAAAAAAACGGACTTTCTTTTTTAGCTGCTGTCGGAACGATTGTACCGGAACTGTGCCAGTGCTCTGCCTCTTATCAGGCAGCCCTCTCCGCACTGTCCTACCGCATTTACGGAACAGACACAAAAATCTTTGATTCCGGCATCATCTGCCACCAGCTGCCCCAGGAATCGCCCCGCAGTATCGATTCCGCACCACTTGCTGATGCCATTTTAAACGGTGATACCACGCGGATCAAAGATTACTGCTCGGCATTTTTTGATTCGCTGTTTTTTGTGCGCATGCCACCACCAAACTACATATTCGGGATGTTTTTATTTCTGATTTCCAACGTCCAGAAAGATATCGCCATCAAATCCAGTCATCCAGTCTCTTTTCCGGAATTTACCTTTGATGACTTAAATATCCTCCCATCTGTATCTGAACTTAAGGACTGGCTCATTGATTTCTTTCTGAATTATTCCGAGCTGCTGACCGCAAGCCATAACGGCCATGACCAGATCATCCGTCAGGCAAAGGAGTATATCCGGTCACATCTTGACTGCAATATCAAGGCGAAGGATGTCGCAGCACTTGTCGGGCTGAGTGAAGCGTACTTTACCATATATTTTAAGAATCACTCTGGTGTGAACTTCCGTGACTATATCCTGTCCGAGAAAATGGAGTACGCAAAATCCCTGATCTGTGCACAAAACTGTTCGATCACGGAAATCGCTTACCAGATCGGTTACCAGGATTACCGCTCCTTTTCCCGCGCATTTAAAAATACCGTCGGCATGTCGCCCTCCGAATATTTAAATGCCGCCAGCAAAAATACTTCCCCATGAAAGGACTTCCTTATGAAACACTCTATATTTTCCACAAAATTAGCCATGAAGATCTGGCTTTATATCATGCTGACTGTTATTGCAATCCTGCTTGTCGTAGGCATCGCATTAGAAATATTTTTCCGCCACTATGTGGCAAACGAAACCCTGCGGAATGCCACACGCGATACAACCTACGCTGCCGACGCATTTTCCGAGGAATATGAAAATATTTTAAAACGTTTTGTCAGCCATACGGCATCTGCGGACTCCTACCAGCTCATGTGTGATGTGTCCGTACCACACACCAAAGAGTACATGAACTTAAATACGAGTCTGCAGTCACAGCTCTCCCTTTATACGGACAGCAGCTCACTGATCCACACTGCCATGTTTTCCGACACCAAAGGCCAGCTTTTCTACTCCTATAAATCAAGACTGCGCGATGACACCTTTTCGCCGACGGACACATATGCACTGTCCGGCGCCCCCTCCATCTGCATTCATCCTGCCACACAAAGTCCTTTCCGCGGCCAGTCGGACATGGTTGTCATTACTTACCTTCTTACCGTCAATCCGAGTGAGCGGATGGTATTGTTAGCTGACTCCTACGAAAACTGTGATGCTGTTTTATATTTTTTCCTGAATGCACAGCATATCCAGGATTATCTGGCTCTTTATTACAACGGAAGCACCTCGGATGTCCTGCTCTACCTTACCGACGGCTCCGGTACTCCCATCAGCCTGTCCTCTGCGGATGACAATTATGCCATCGCCACGGACACAGCCATCCAGCGCGGCATCCGCTATCTGTCCGGTACCGGCAATAAATTACTGCACACCGGTGACCGCTATATCCTTCTCGTGCCGATTGCAAACAGCGACCTGTATCTGGCAAATATCCTGCCGGAATATGCGGTTTATACCAGGATCCGCAGCCTTGACCTTATGCTCTTATCGATCGCTCTGGTCATGTTTTTACTGATTCCGTTCCTGCTGTTTTTTGTAACACGTTTTGTCACAAAACCGCTGAAACTCCTGATGCAGTCCGTACAGGAGATTGAAATAGGGACCTATGAAAAACCGGCTGACGGAATCCCTCCTGCCGACGAGATCGGTCAGTTAAGCCGCTCCATCGATTCCATGTATCAGACAATCCAGCAGCAGTTCCGGCAGATCAAACAGGATGAACGGGAGAATTTCCAGATGGAACTGCGGCTGCTCTCCGAGCAGATCAATCCACATTTTCTTTACAATACACTGGAATGTATTAATATGGAAATCTACAATCATCATAATGATACTGCCTCCTCGATGCTGTCAAACCTCGGCGGCTACCTCCGCATCAGCTTATCTTACGGAAACAGCCAGCATCTGATCAGCCAGGAGGTCGACCAGGTCAAAGCCTACGTCAATATCATGAATTACCGTTTTCGGCACAGTATCCATCTGACCACCAATATTGACGGTGATCTGCTCTCCATGAAGATTTTAAAATCCATTTTACAGCCTCTGGTTGAAAATGCCTTAAAGCACGGTTTTTCCATCGACAGCAGTGTCTATTTCCCGATTGCTCCCATGATCGATATTTCCATCTGGAGAGAGCCTGACACCTTAAGTATCGCCATCACAGACAACGGTGCCGGCATAGATATAGAGCACGCCAAAGAAATCATGTATGGTTCAGGGACAGATGCAGACGGCAGACATCATGTCGGACTTCACAATATTTACCATCGTCTCAACTCCTTTTACGGAAAAACAGACATTACATTTTCTTCCATTCCTTTTTACGAAAATAAAATTCTGATCCGTTTTCCTTATCAGAATTTCTGTGAAACACAGAATGAATGTGACTGACAAAAAACCGCTGGGCAGCGATGTACTCGCCATCCAGCGGTTTTATTCTTAACATAAAGATATCTCAGGCACCGGCGCTATCAGCTGTAACACTGCAAATGTGTTCTTTTCGAGGGTTATTACCCCTCTTTCTTCCCCGGCTTTCTGTTCCATCTCCCGGATTGCCACCCGATCCGGCTTCTCCAGGGAATTAAAAGCTTCTTTTTCCATTCCGCCCAACAGCCATACACGCTCAACCTGATACGGTTTTCCAGTCTCATCACAAATGGTAAGCTGTTTTTCCTTCTCCGACGCATTCACGATTTTGCAATAAACTGCGCCTGTCGCATCATCTCTTACCGGATTATAATAGACCTGCTCCATCTGTGTTTTCTTTTCTTCCCCAAGAGTATCTAACACCGATGTCCCTTTCATGCATGAAAACATCTTTTGCACATAATAATTCGGCGTTGCGTACGATGTTTCTCCGTCAAACCAGATCATATCCGGCGCCCACTGTGTAAATCCAAGTCTGGCAAATAATGGTGCATAAGACGCCAGTACGACCACATCTGCATTTCTTTCCACTCCGGTTAAAAATGCAGCCTCTGCTAATGCCCCTCCAAGACAGTTTTTCTGTTCCATCAATTCAGTGTGCCCCGGGTGCGCTGCATATTCCCCTGCAAATACTTTGACATCTCTTGGATATTCATCGTAAAAATCTGTATGCGCATAAAACCAGTCCGGTTCCACATAATAATGTTCATCTACTGCATATACATAATTTTTCTGTGTTTTTACTGCGCCATGATAATATTTCCATGCCTTTTCATAACGTTCTGATGTGATATCCGGTCCTGCAGAACCGATCAGCCGGATCTCCGGATATTTTGCATGAATGCATTCTTCAAACAGACGATACCTCTCAAAAAATCCGGACTTCTCTGTCTCCCACTGTTCATTGCCAATTCCAAGCATTGTAAGATGGAACGGTTCTTTATGTCCCATTGCCACGCGCACACTGCCCCATCTGCCGTCTTCCGCACCATTTGCAAACTCGATCAGATCCAGTGCATCCTGTAAGTACTGCCCAAACGCCTCCGTCCCGGGCTGTACCATCTCATAAGACTGATACTGGCATGCCAGTCCGACGTTTAACACAGGAAGCGGTTTCGCACCAAGTGCCTCGCAGAGCAGGAAAAATTCATAATATCCCATTCCAAGTGTCTGGTTATAATGTGAAAATACACTGTGATATCCGTTTTCCTCATTTACCAGATGCACTGCCCAGCGATTCCAGTTGGATCTGCGATGCTCTACCGGTTTTAGTGTCTCCTTGAACCGGTACCGGTTAGACAATGTATTACCTTCAATAATACACCCACCCGGAAACCGGATAAATCCAGGCTGCAGATCCTTTAATAATTCAAACAGATCCCGTCGGAAGATACCACACACGGCATCTTTTGGCATCATGGAAAAGAAATCAAACTCCACAACACCTGTCTGTTCTAACATGACAGCAAAATCTCCGCCTTTTACATCTTCTTTTGCAGTAAGTAAAAGATGATATTTTTTCCAGTTATGCGGCTCCTGTTTTTTGCCGGGCAAAAGTTCTGTTTCACCGGATGCGGCAATAATCCCGTCCTTTTGTACTGATATCTGTATTCTGCCCTGGTAAGAAATACTTCTCGCATAAAACGATACCTCATACTGCGCATCCTTTTTCAATACGATCCCGTCATAAGCCTGATTTTTAAAACCCGCCTGCGATTCCTCCGCCGTAAATCTTAAATAATGCGGATTTTCTTCCGCAACCGGGCTTCCCATGACACACCGCATTCTGGCATTTTTCTCTTTCGGATAACATTCCCAGCCATACAGTCCGTCAAATTCAGTATAATAATCTGCCTTATCCCCATAACAGTCGACAAACTCAAATGCCCTGTTTTCCAGCATCTCTGCATACAGACCTCCATCCGCCGCATAATTGATATCCTCAAAAAACAGTCCCATCATATCCGGCATGATATCCGCACGTTTTCTCTGTGAAATTGTAATCTTCATATTTCCTCTCCTTATATACATGATTTAATTTTTTTATTGTACTGCACTTTCGAAGAGGTTTCCATGTCAAACATTGCACTTTTTTTGTTCAAAACTGACCTTTACCGTAAACAGATCCGCCATCGTCTCCACTTCAAATGTTCCACCACAGGCCTCCGTAAAACTTTTCGCAATCGAAAGTCCCAGCCCGCTTCCGCCATCGGTACGGCTCTCATCCCCTCTTGTAAAACGTGCGGTAAAATCCACATCCTGTTTTAATTCACTGCGCGATGTATTGCGAATATCTGCAACTGCAGCATTTTTCTCTGTTTTTAATGAAATATAGATCCGTGAACCCTCCAGCGAATATTTGAGTGCATTACCGATCAGATTCTGGAATACCCGGTACATCCGGTCTCCGTCGGCATATACCATGACCGCCTCCTTAGGTATATCAATTTTGAATTTGTACGGGCTCTTTTGAATCTCACCGTCCATATCTGCAAGTGTCTGCCGCAGAAGCTTTCCAAAATCAATTTCTTCCATCTCAACCGCAAGCTGTCCGGATGCCGCTTTGCTGACAGAAAATACATCCTGCACCATATTTTTCAGCCGCTCCGATTTTTCTTCCAGAATCCGGATATAATCCTGAATCTCCGGTGACAGATTTTCCTCCTGTTTTAGCAGCTCAATATAACTGATAATGGAGGTCAGTGGTGTTTTAATATCATGGGACACATTCGCCACCAGTTCCACTTTCATGCGCTCGCTCTTGATACGCTCCTCTATCGCAGTTTCCATTCCCTGTCCGATCTGCTCTAATGCTTCTTCCATGGCGCGGATATCACTGTCTTCTGCTTTCACCATATCTGCCGGTTCATAATGTCCACTACTGATCTCTGTAATCCTTTTTGAAAGCTGTTCTAAAGATCTTGCCAAATTCCGGTTTCTTTTCTGATAGAAATATTCCATACCAAGCAGGATACAAAATACCCCTGCAAACCCGGTCAGCAGTAACAGCCAGTAAATAAAATTTGCCAGTCTGTAATTTACGATCAGCAGTAAAACAAGCATCACACAAGTTACCGCCAGCCCAAATACCGTAATTCCAATGATCCCATACAGAGCCCTTACCAGCCGTTTTGCAAATGGCAGGGACATATTTTTTGTCTCTGCCTGTGCGAGCAGTTTTCCGAAAAATCCATTTTGCCAGATTTTTTTATTATATTTTGCATCATTGATCCAGAAATAACAGAGCAAAAAAATCACCGGCAGTTCCACCAGACCCGGAAAATCATACTGTATCCTCAAGACAAGAAGCAGCACCAGAATCGTAGCTAAGATTTTCCATTCAAACCAGATTTTCGCACTCAGGGCGGCGATCACGCTATCTTCCTGTTTCTTTGCATCTTTGAAAAATCTGCTGGCACACAGACAAAGAATGCCTGCAATGATAAAATAAATTGCCTGTATATAGCGTTTATGCTGCTGCGTCCACCGTGTATTAAGATCGTAAAAAGAATTACAGATCCAGGAATTTCCAGCATCATCTTCTCCCATATACTGCACCGGATCTTTTGCTATGATGATCCGGATATCCGCTTTCTCCCAGGATTCTTTTTCCATCAGGTTTTGAAAACCCGGTACATACCAGTCCTCTCCCTCGCGGTAAATGCCATCTCCATAGACATCCTGCTCCACTCCGTCTTTTTCGATCGTCACTTTTTTTCCATCAAAATGAAATGCATAATTATACCCCTCCGGAAGATTTTTTAACAAAGCAGCCGTGTTGTTTTTCCCATCAGAGGATGCGCCATCTGATGATGTAGCATCTGTTACATCATCAGGCATATTTGAATACATTATTTTTCCGTCATAGCAGATCTCATAGAAAAAATTATGATCCTTATTAACGTCCGCAAAATATTCTTCTTCGCTTTTTTCCTGATAACCGGTACTGTCGTCAGACGCCATATAAATATGTTCCGTGTCTGACACCTCCTCATACGTCGTGGAAGAGTTCTCATCTGTGCCCGCAGTCTCTGCTGCATCCGGGTTTTCATAAATGTCCGACGTCGAAGCCGTGCCCACTACATACTCCGAAATTCCGTTATTTGTTCCAAACAGCCTATCAAAAAAATTTCCTCCCGGTGACAGATAATCGTCAATATTTTCCTCGTTCACAGCACTACCGCTATATCCGCTGTCCCCATGATAGTTTCCAGTCGCCACATCAAGAAACGTATAAAATCTGTTCAGCACGGTGTTTCTAAATTCTTTAGACTCCTGATAGTCCTTTTCTTTCAGTTCCGCACAGACCTCATCCACACCGACAGAATAGCTCTCATATGCAAATCTGCCGATTCCTGCCATCAGCATACTGATTCCGATAAAGAACACTAAAAATACAATCCTATTTTTCCATTTTTTCGATTTTATAGCCAATTCCCCACACCACCTTTAAGTATTCCGGCTCTTTTGGATTGAGTTCAATTTTTTCACGGATGCGCCTGATATGTACCATGACCGTATTTTCGCATGCATACCCCTGCTCATTCCAGACACGCTCGTAAATTTCCTCCGCCGGGAAAACGCGTCCCGGATATTTCATCAGAAGCTCCATGATCTTTGTCTCCGTCGCAGTCAGCCTGACCGGCTCTTTGTCCACATAAAGCACTCGCTCATTCGTATGGAACTCCAGCCTGCCATTCGTGATACATCCATCATCATCTGCTTTATGGATATCCCCAAGACTTGTATACCTGCGGAGATGACTTTTCACACGCGCTGCTAACTCCTGTGGATTGTAAGGTTTTGCCACATAATCATCCGCTCCCATGGACAGTCCTAAGACTTTGTCTGTGTCCTCACTCTTTGCACTGAGCACAATGATCGGAATGTTTTTTCGCTCGCGTATTTTCAATACCGCAGATAATCCGTCGAGTTTTGGCATCATGACATCCATGATCACCAGATGTACCTTCTGCTCCGCTATGAGCTCTAATGCCTGCATGCCATCATACGCTTTTAATACCTGATATCCCTCCTTTTCCAAAAGTATTGCGATTGCCCTTACGATCTCGCGGTCGTCATCCACGACTAATATACATTCACTCATGCTGTATTTACTCCTCCTTAAAGCCTATGTCTATCTTATCCGGGGCTTCTTACAAAAAAAGTGGGATATTTCTTACAGATTTCTTACAATTTCCCACCGTTCTTATTATTTTTCTCCCTTTTTGCTATTCATTTCCTGTTATATGAAGAAAGGCTATCGCACTTGAGAGGTGAGGCAGCCTTAGAAAGTTGATTCTATAAACATATGAACACCTTTGATTTTTAACCATTGTAGTAACTCTTCTATTATTTTTGAAGAATAACCGTTTCTTCTTTTTTCAGGAATACAATATACATCAACTATATATCCGTACATTGGAGTTTTGAAGAAACAAAACGGAACGTCTTCCTTAATTACTGCACCCCACGCGCAATAACACTAGGACCAATTTTATTATTTATAAGAATTTGTCGAAGATCTACAGGCTACAAAAAGTTGCTCAGCTACTGGTTAATACAGAAAATAACATACAGGAAATTGCAACGGACTGTGGTTTTGACGACAACAACTATTTTTCCAAACTTTTTAAGAGACATTATCATTCTGTTATTATGTCAAATTCAAAAACATCTGAACATATTTATCCGGTAACTCATGAAGATACCGGAAACACTCATTTGGATCATAGATAATTCCATTTTCGGCGCATCTTTTTCTGAACATATCCATAAGTTTCTCGTTATCAGGGCTTGCCAGATCATATGCATTTCCATATGTATAGATGTATTTTTTCTTAAGCCCTGAAAAATATCTGTCCAATGCCTGATAAAAATATTCCCTGTCTCCATCCCTTAATGTAACTCCCATGTTGAAGCATATGATTCCTTTTACGCCAGCTTCCATACAGTAATCAAGAATACCATTGATGTTTTCCTTTGTATCATTTATAAAAGGTAATATAGGTGTCAGCCACACGACAGTTGGAATCCCTGCCTTTTTAAATTGCATAAGTGCTTCAAATCTCTCATGGGTTGTAGAAACATTCGGCTCTAAAATCTTGCAGAGTGTTTCGTCATAAGTAGTCATTGTCATCTGTACAACAGCTTTTGCTTTCGCGTTGATTGATTTTAAAATATCCATATCCCGCAATATTCTGGTAGATTTTGTCTGAATTGCAACACCATATTCATATTTGTCAATCAGCTCCAAACATCTTCTGGTCAGTTTTAATTTTTCTTCTGCTTGAAGATAAGGATCGCACATAGCACCGGTTCCTATCATACATTTTTTGCGTTTGGATTTTAATGCCTTTTCAAGAAGCTGTGGAGCATTTGCTTTTACCTCTATATCCTCAAATTCATGTGTAAATCCATAGCAGTTACTCCTGCTGTCGCAATAAATGCAGCCATGCGTACAGCCTCTGTATATATTCATTCCATTATTACTTGAAAGAATTCCCTTTGCTTCTACAAAATGCATATGTACTCTCCCCTAATTCTACAAATTGGAATCTATCGCTTTGTCCCATCCTCATTGAAATTATTTTTTAATGCCTTTTCCGTTAGAAAAATAGGCCCAATCAAAAACACCAGTTGTATTACAATGATAATAATACTCAAAATTCCCATTGTATCGTCACTTGCTCCATAAAAAGGAATATGTATAAGCATTGTAGGTCCCAACAGACCAATACCGACTTTCCACCAAAGTTTTCCTGCATGGTCATGTGCAAATCTCCAAGTATCCATATTTATCATTGACATCTTAGTTCGGTACCCCACAACTCCATTGATCTTCTTTGGACAATGTTTCCACATCATTCTGCCCGCAATTATCATAATCGCTGGAATAATACAATCGCATATCAAAATAAACCACCAGAACCACATATTGCCACCTCCCACAACTGGAAATTATAAATCAAATGAAAATACGTTTGGGACAACATCATTTCCAAATGTCTTTACTGCCATCCGATACATAGCTTTTGCATGAACCCTGTCATGCCAAATAAATCTCCTCAGCACCTCCCGCAATGACCATTCTTCATCATAGCTTCCAAGATAAACTTTATTCTCCAAAAATTCCGGCTGATGCTCTAACAGTTCAAATCCTCGTTTCCTGCATTCTTCGATAGTTCCGTTATTATCTGCCTGAACACCAATTTCTCCAAAATAGTAAGCATTCACATTCTTCGTATGCTCATACATTTCATATGCTGAGCGTGGAATCTCACCGTAAAAGGTTTGTCTGACCGGTAAAACACTTTTATCTTTATCCGGTACCGCTTCGTACATCGTCAGGAAATCCCGTGCAGATTTCAGGGCAAGTGATTTTAATTCTTCATATTCCGCCATGCTTAATGGCTTTTTCTCCTCGTCAAAAGCACATCTGAGTCTGCATCAGAAATGGTAAGTGTTGACACTTTTTCTTGAATGATCTCAGGTTCCGGAACATCCCAGGTTAAAGCTCCTTTCCACTTCAGGTAAGCTGAAATTTCAGACGACATCTTCCCAATAGGCTTCACACTTAGATTTACCTCTTGTAAATGCACCATGAAATTGGACGCATACAGAATACTGTCATCGCCATTATGTTCCCAAACACACTTCACTTTCATAAAAGAATTTTCCTCCCAAACACCGATTTACTTAAATGCAGTATACCACATGGTCAGCGTCAATGATACTATTATTCTCTTTTATAAAATAAAGAGGAAAACGTCCAAAAACCACTTGACATAGTTTTCAAAACCGCTTACACTGTATACTATAACTATTTAACAGGATTGGAGAACATCATGTTTCAGATTATCGTTGATTCTGCGGCAAATATTCCCGCAGAACTTGTAAAAAAATATAAGATCAAAGTTCTTTCTTTTATCAACTTTGTAAATGGAAAAGAAGTCACCTGTTTTGATCCGGAATTATCCCCGGAAGAGGAACGTCAGAAAGGTCATGAATATTACGATGCCGTGCGCCAGGGTGCAGATGTAAAGACCGGTCTGATCAGCACTGCCATATTTGAAGATGCATTCCGCAGTGCCATGGAAAATAACGAAGATGTGCTGTATTTTTCACTCAGCAAAAATATCAGCGGAAATTTCAACTCCGCAAGACTCGCCGCAGAAGATCTGATGCATGATCCGGTGAACGGAAGAAAAATCCGTCTGATCGATTCGCTCAATGCCTCTTTAGCTCAGGGAATTTTAGCGATCTATGCAAGTGAAATGCGTGATAAGGGAATGGAGGTTGACGAAGTTGCAGACATTCTCGAAACATATCCTGCTAAGATGAACGGTGTATTTACCGTTGGTGATTTAAAATATCTTTCCAGAACCGGACGTTTGAGCGGCGCAACTGCTCTCGTCGGCAACCTTTTGAGTATCAAACCGATCCTGCGCGGAAACAAAGACGGTTTTATTGTCCAGTACAAGAAATGCCGCGGAAGAAAAGCTGCGTTGAACGAGCTCATCTCTCTTGTCTGTGACAATATCGTGGAACCGGAAAAACAGATCATCGGAATTGCACATGCCGATGCCTACGAAGACTCGCTCTATGTCATGGATAAAATTCAGAAAAAAATCTCTGTGCGGGAATTTATCAATACTTCTTACGATTTCTGTACCGGAAGCCATGTGGGTCCGGATACCATCGCCTTGTTCTTTATGGCAAAAGACAGAGAATTAGGGGCAGGCAAATAAGCCTGCCCTGACCAGCAATTATTCTCTATTTCATTTTTCACTACAGCGCCCTTTCCATGCACACAAACCGCATATCATAAAGACTACATTCCCCCACTTTCTCATATCCCAGATGCATATAAGCACGCATTGCCACCTCATGCCCTTCGCGCACCAGAATATGAACAGATCTCTTTCCCTGTTTCCTCAGGACATTCATGGCATACGCCATCATCATCCTTGCCAGTTTTTTATTCTGATACTCTTTCCGGATACAGAGCCTTGCCAGTTCGGCACCCGGAAGCAACGTCTGATTCCAGCATTTTAAGCTGTCCACTGCCTCGTCTGCATCTATGGAGATCGACGCCAGCAGTTCCCCGTCTTTATTTTCCATCACAAAAAGCTCATTTCTGGAAAGATCGGATTCTATTGTGTCAATTCCAGGATAGTACTCATTCCAGCCTGCCGCTCCGCCGATCATGGAATGGTACAATTCTAAGATTTTCCCGGTATCTTCTTTTACAGCGGGGCGGATATAGCGCAAAAATGTATAATCCGAAATTTTCAATGAATCCGCTGCCTGTGCAAAATATTTTTCTTCGATATGCGGCCAGCGCTTTGCTCCCATATCATTTTCTTCCTGCAGTTTCGCTGCCAGATTAACAAGTTCCGGTGTCAGATCTGTTCCAGTCAGTAAAATGTGCAGATTGTTATTCAAAAACCATGGCGCCATATCGTAAAGTCCCGATGTAAAAATATCCTGTATCACCTGATTACTATCGTATGGGATCCGCAAAAATTCCGGTTTCCATTCATTTTGACCGGACTCTAAGATGATGGCATGCGCGTATCCCGGATCTCCGATCGCAATTCCACAGGAACCGGTATTCATATAGGTTTTTCCCTGATATCTGCTGATACCCGGAAAATGTGTATGGGCTGCAAGCAGATAGTCAGTATCGATCTCTTCTAATACCTCTTTTGTGCGGTCACTGTCAAGCTGGAGCAGTTCTCTTGTATTGACCGGAGAACCGTGACAGCAGGTAAACGCCGGATATCCTTCCTTTTCATAACGAAACGTGATCGGAAGGCTCTCAAAAAAATCCAGATCTCTTTCCGTGAGCTGCCTGTAAGTATACAAAAGATTGCCGCTGGCGGAATTGGCTGGCCAGAATTTTTCTTCTTCCTCCTTCTCCCGGATCTTACGCTGTTCTATCATATATTCTTCCCGGTTTCCGCGCAGCACATGACATGGGAACTGTTCCATTAATTCATAGAGAAGTTCCATCGTCTGCCTTGCACCGGCGGTATCCGAAATAAAATCTCCCAGAAGCAGAAATTCCTCACATCCGGCATTTACCATATAGTCCACACATGCCCGGAATGCGGTCTGGTTGCTGTGAATATCTGCAATTACTCCAACTTTCATTCCAAAGTATCTTTCCTTTCATTTAACCGCCATTCTTACATGTGAAAATTTAATTTTTCACACTACGGTCTGTCTAAACATTTTCTTCCTTGCAGACATCGACCCAGCCTTTTGCCCCGGCGATCTGCTCAAGTTCCGGGATCGTGAGTTTCACTGCACTGTGGTCATTTCCCGCTGCCGGATATACGATAGTAAATTTTTTCAGACTTTCGTCGAGATACACTTCCACACCATCGTTGATTCCAAACGGGCACACCCCGCCCGGCGCATGACCGATCACTTCCTCAACCGCATCAGACGGAATCATCTTCGCTTTCATATGAAATGTATCCTTGTATTTGCGGTTATCGACTTTCGCCGTTCCTTCCGTCAGAATCAGCACCGCCTGCTCTCCCTGTAAAAAGGACATCGTCTTTGCGATCATGCCCGGCTCCACCCCAAGTGCTTCCGCCGCCATCGCAACGGTTGCCGTGGAATCAGCCAGCTCGATCACATGATCCAAAAATCCTTTATTCTCCAAATACGCTTTCGCTTTTTCTAATGACATATGAATCCTCTTTTCTGTGTAACCTGCAGGCTCAGATATTGTAATCTATAAAGAACCCTTTTGCTGTTTTCAAATCTCATAGTCCATGCAGGATCTCACCGCTGTGTAAGGTCTGACTTTACTGTCTGCGACTGCCACATGTTTCGGATGTGTACTGTAAGTTTTTAATGCTTCCGCACTCTCAAATGTGGAATCTAGCATGACATCCACGGTTGAACTCGGCAGACAGTCGATGCGCACTTTGATTTCTGTCATTCCCGGGATCTGACCGGCAAGACCTTCTAATCCTTCCTTGATCCCTGCTTTGATCTGTTTTTTCTCCTCCTCTGAAAATTCCTCTTTCAGTTTCCATAAAATAATATGTTTTACCATTTTGTTTTTCCTTTCTTCAGGCGTTATAGACCTGATACCACTATTTTAATCCTCTTATTTATTTTTGCAATTACGGATCATCCTTCGTACCCGCAAAACTCAAATTTCCTCTTTGCCGCCGTTTTTTGTCCGGATCACAAAGAGAACCACACAAAGAAGCACGATGCAGATTGGAAGTGTCAGCCATACAATGGCGTCAAGTCCCACTGCCTTAAAAATACCGATCAGAAGATATCCAACCATACATACACTTCCCACAACAAGCACATACGGAAGCTGTGTCACCACATGGTTGACGTGTTCACAGTGACCGCCGGCAGATGCCATGATCGTCGTGTCGGAGATCGGTGAACAGTGGTCTCCGCAGACTGCACCCGCCAGACAGGATGCGATGGAGATAACCATCATCTGTCCTTCCGGGAATACCCCGATCACGATCGGGATCAGAATGCTGAATGTTCCCCAGGATGTTCCGGTTGCAAATGCCAGAAACGCAGCAACCAGGAAAATGATCATCGGAAGAAATCCCTGCATCGCAGATGCAGAATTTGCCACAAGATCTGCCACAAAATATTTTGCACCGAGCAGGTTTGTCATGCCTGATAACGTCCACGCCATCGTAAGGATCAGAATCGGCGCGATCATGGACTGGAATCCCTCCGGGATACATTTTGCAAACTCTTCAAAGGACAGCACATCACGCATCATATAATAGATAAATGTAAATACCAGCGTGACCGCACCGCCAAGCACCAGTCCCACCGATGCATCCGAAGCTGCAAACGCATCGACAAAGGAAGCACCCTCAAAAAATCCACCGGTATAAACCATTGTCACAATACAGCTTGCGATGAGAACCGCAACCGGAAGAATCAGATCCAGCACATGTGCTTTCTCATTGATGACCTCTTCTTCATTTCCCTCATAAGGTCTTCCCGGCGTGGTAAACAGATCTCCTGCGATTGCATTCATCTCATGTTTTTTCATCGGTCCAAAGTCAACCCTGAGTACCGTCACAAGTAAAACCATGACCAGTGTCAGTATCGCATACAGGTTATACGGGATCGTCTGTAAAAATACAGCAAAACCGTTGATTCCGGAATCTTCCGGCACCGAGGATGTCACTGCCGCCGCCCACGAACTGATCGGCGCAATGATGCACACCGGAGCTGCAGTCGCATCAATGATATAGGATAATTTTGCACGGGATACTTTGTGCCGGTCTGTGACCGGACGCATCACACTTCCCACCGTAAGGCAGTTAAAATAATCATCTACAAAGATCAGCACTCCAAGGATCATGACGGAAATCTGCGCACCGATCCTTGTCTTAATATGCTTTGATGCCCATTTTCCAAACGCAGCAGAACCGCCCGCTTTGTTAAGCATCGAGACAAGAATTCCAAGCATGACTAAAAATACAAGGATACCCACATTCCAGGCGTCCGCAAGTTTATACACCATACCCCCGTCTTCCTGAAAGAAGATCGTGTTGATCATCAGTTCTAAATTAAAATTGGAATATAACAGTCCTCCGGTGATGATCCCGGCTAAAAGGGACGTATATACCTCTTTCGTGATGAGTGCCAGACCGATCGCAATGACCGGCGGCAGCAGCGCAAATACCGTCGCATATACACCGCACTGGTAATTTTCCGGATCTGTGATCACCCCGGATGTATTTGCCGTTACAAACAGTAATATCACGATCACTGCAAGAAAAATAAGCATTCCGATCTGTTTTCTTTTCATATGTTTCCTCCAAACATTACTGATTTTTTGTCTGTCAACAATCAATCAGAACTTTCCATATTTCTGTATTTCCATACGTTTTATAGTGTAGCGTTTCTTCTGCAATTTTTCAAACATTTTATGCATAATCATGCAATATTATAAAAGAGTATTACTGTTCACTCGTACCTCGTTCCAGTAACGGATTTTGCCGATGCTTCGCATTACAAATCGGCAAAATCTGCTGCCACCACTGTATCATACGGCATTTTCAGTTCAGAAAATGCCTGCCTGTGAACAGTAACAGTTTGCGTGCTTATCATATATCATTAATGCACTTTTTCCTTTTAAATATCCCATAAACTGTGATATACTATATTTCGGTGGGATACTTACTAACATATGGATATGATCTGACATTAAGTGTCCTTCTATTATTTCCACACCTTTATATTTACACAATATTTTGATGATATCTCTGATATCTTCTTTGTACTGGTTGTATATCACTTTTCTTCTGTACTTTGGTGTGAATACAATGTGATACTTGCACATCCATTTAGTATGTGCCATAGAATTTGTTTGATTTGCCATTAAAATCACCTTTCCTTTCGTTAAATAGCGCCTGAACAACTCTATTTTAGCGGAAAGGTGATTTTTTTGTATAACAACTTTGTTGCACCACCCGCATAGCAGGTGGTTTATTGTTTCGCACATCTCCATTTCTCCGTTGGGAGAAACTCCGATGCACTCAACAGGCTAAAGCCCATAAGTAGAAAAGACGCAGATCCTTACCGGATCTGCGCCTTTTCATTTCTAATCATAGATCTGCCCGCGAAGCGTTGATCTATTGTTTTGTTTTACACTGTCTTCACACACTGTGAAAACTTCTGTTTTGCATTTTCTACTTTGTTTGCATCGGCATCCGGTGTCGGATAAAGCCCTCTCTGATGCATCATGTTAAACACATCTTCCTGGATGCAGTGTTCCTGCTCTAAACAGTGAAGGATCGCATCCCTCACACTGTCGTGCACACATTCATTTGCAAATGCATTATAGTTATTTGTTGCCGCCTTCTCAGCCGTGAGTGCATCGGCTAAGATCTCTTTGTCTGTATAAATCTGCTCAGTCATGATCTTCCTCCCTCTCTTATTCCTTAGCTTAACTGTGCATACAGGGAGTTAAAATGTCCCTGATGTTTCTGGGAAATCTCCGTAAATTTTGCACTGATTTCCTGATCCTCTGTGTGTTCTGCAAGCATCTGGAATTTTTTGATCAGAAGATCCTCCTCGGTCAGCAGATCATTTAACACGGATAACTCTTTTTCTGATAACTGGCTCATGTTCCACCTCCATATTTTAAATCTATCGTCGGCATATCGTCTTGACATTGACTCGCCTAAACAATAGTGTGGTCAGAACCTGTCAGATTATGCATCTCATTTAAAGTAATCCATCACCAGTTACCAGCTCATCTAAAACAGCATACATCTGTTTAATATCTACCGGCTTACTTAAGTGGGCATTCATTCCTGCATCAAATGATTTTTTTACATCCTCCTCAAATACATTTGCGGTCATCGCAACAATCGGTACCGTTTTACTGTCCGAATGATCCGATTCACGGATACAGCGTGTGGCAGCAAGTCCATCCATGACCGGCATCCGGATATCCATCAGGATCACATCATAATATCCCGGTTCATGCTTCAAAAACTGTTCCACGCCCGCTTTTCCGTTCTCAGCGATATCCACCATAAAATTCTTATGTATCAGAATGTTTCTTGTAATTTCAATATTGATTTCATTATCTTCGACAAGCAATGCCCTTTTCCCGGAAAAATCATATTCCTGATAAGTCGTCCGCTCTGTCCTCCGTCTGTCCTCTTTTGCAGTCTTTAATGGAACCGTCACGACAAACGCGGAGCCTTTTCCTTTCTCACTGTACACATCAATCTTACCGCCCATAAAATCAATAATATTTTTGGAAATGGTAAGTCCTAATCCGGTTCCACCGCTTAACGTCGTATTTCTGTCATCTTCCTGTGCAAATGCATCAAAAATGTGCGGCAGAAAATTCTGTTCCATACCGATTCCATTATCCCGGATCTCGAAACGGAAGATCGTTTCCTGTTCTCCTCTGGTAAAAAGCTCTATAATAAAAAATACGCTTCCCTCCGGCTGTGTATATTTTACAGCGTTTTCTAAAATCGCTGACAGCGCCTCATTTAATTTTTCACGGTCAAACAGATATTGATCCGCAAATGAACCACGTCTCTGTACAGAAAAAGAAATCTTCTTCTCCTGCGCCTTATCTGAAAACTCTTTCTCGATATGTGTGAGGAATGCTTCAAAATCCGTACTTTCCTCATGGAATGCAACACGGCCGCTCTCTAAGAGCGAAAGGTTTAAAATATCATCCATACAGGAACGCAGAAACTGTGCCGACATCTCAATCTTGTCAAAATTTTCCAGAACCTTTTTTTCATCGCCAAGATTTGCCCTGCTCAGATAGGAAAGTCCGATAATTGAATTAAGGGGCGTACGGATTTCATGGCTCATGCGCTCTAAAAATTCACTCTTGGAACGATCCGCACGCTTTGCCGCCAGCATTGCATCATAAATCTCTCTCTGGCGATTCTGTTCTTCTTCATAATTATCCGTAACATCTCTGCGCACAAAAACAAGGGTCATTTTTGTCTTGTCATAATAGTGGATATTCATTGATTTCCGACGGTATTCCCCGCCGCACAACAAACGGTAATTAATGACGAAACGTTCTTTTTTCTGTAAATTTTCCTGCAGACGTTCCAGCCTAAACTCCCTCTCGCACATTTCTCTGTCTTCCGGATGTACATACTTTGGAATTGTCACATCATTGACCTTCTGGTAATCCCCATCAATCGGCGGCATAACATCCGCATCCTCATTGGTAACAATGGTATGTACCATCCCATCTTCCAGATCTACATATGAAATAAAATCAATTTCTTCTTTTATAACGCTCTCCAAAATTGCCCGCTGTTTTTCCATAGTATGTTCCTTTTCCGATCCATTTTCACTGTGCTGCTCTGATTTTATGAAACCTGTTTTTTATTATAACAGTTTTATTTCCTGTTTTAAATAGAAAACCAAAATAAACTGTATCTAAAGTCCTATTTTTGTTACTGTTCGTAATCTTCCAGAAAACTGTGAAGTCCCATACCTGTATGATATGCAATCACAGTATTTAAATTTACATTTTCCACACTTTTAAAGATATTTGCCGCAATTCCGGGATTTATGTTTTCAAATTCCTCCAGCAGACGTTTTACTTCTTCCTGCTGGTCTGAAAAGTCCTCTTTCGTTCCTGTTACCATTCCAAACTCCATATTCCATTCTTTCAGATCCTGCTTATGCACCAGATAAAACGGGCGGATAACCTCTATGCCGCCAAAGTCACGCTCCTTTTCTTTTGGCATCAGAGTACTGATTTCTCCCCTATACAGTACGCCCGTAAGTATCATTTCTATCACATCCTCATAGCAGTCTGCCACCGCTAACTTATTACAGCCGGAGTTTTTTACGTCATCCACAGAGTGGAGTTTTTGCACCGGAATACCAGTCTCTTCTGCAATCCGGATAAATTTTCCGTTATTCTCCTCTTCGAATGAAAAAAAATCCACCTCGAAATCAATCTTTCTGTGGCGTTTTATCTCCTGAAAACATTTTGCAAGGATCAGTCCATTCCCGCCCTGTGCAATACAGACTGCAACATGATCGCCGTCTTCCACTAACCGGTAGGTGTTGATTGCTCTTGCAAAACGTGAAAATATTGTCTTATGATATTTTTTGCGAAGACTAAACTCCGCTTCTTCTTTTCTTGTATCTCCCATGGAAACTCCATTCTTGTTTTTTTGCTGAAAATTCACTCTATAATAAATTGTACACGTTCTAAACACACTGTCATCAGGAACAATAAACAATCGAATGCGCGTTCCCCAGACATTCCGGTGCCAAGAATCAGTATAATTTCTCCGCAGAGGGAAGTCAATTTCTAATATCAAAAAAAGAACTTCCCGGTCTGAAAAATTTTCATGACCGTTCCGTTCTTTTTCCGTTGTGCTAATAGCAAAAATAATGCCCACCAATTTTGACCTCCACATGTTCCGTCAGCGGAAATGTGGAAAAATACATTGTATCATCTCTTAATATTCTGGTTTTTCCGTCCAGCACCTGCTGGATGGAGTCATATTCCTTCTGTGTCGGTTTTGCCCTGTCCCTGTTTTTAAAAGAACAGAACTGTACCGGATTTTTCTGGCTTAAAACCTCATAAAGTGTATCCGGATACACATCACTTCTCATACGGTTAAACACAACCTCCACAACCGCCTGCTGTCCTTTCACCGGTTCTCCCTGTGATTCTAACCAGACGATCCTGGCAAGCAGCTCTGTTTCATCCGGCGATAAAGTGATATGCCAGCGGTTTTCCGGTGTGGCCGGTGCCGCCTGAGTCTCCTGCACGATTTGTGCATCCTGCTCTGCCGGAGCTTCCTGCACTGTTTGTGCATTCTGCTCTGCCGGAGTTTCCTGCACCGCCTGTGCAGTTTCCTCCATCTGTGTTTCTTTTGTGGTTCTTATTTTTTCCTGCATCAGATCATCATCATATGCAGATGTTACTATCATACTTTCTTTTTTTTCGATTCCTGTTTTTTCATCTGATTCTGGCGTAAATGAATGTGCAAAACGTATTGATCCTGCTGCAAGTCCCTCCATTGCCGGAACTTCTTTGATCTTTACGTCTTCTTTCATGTTGGATGCTGCAGTCAGACTGACGATAAAACTAAACAGCACTGCCGCGCCCAATATTCTCTTTCTCATTTTGCTCCTTTCCTCAAGAATGATACATATATGTCAACATGACGAATGCCGTCATTTGATACAGGCACATATCATACTTAGGTTATATCCAAAAGTCAAATTTTTTATACATGTTTTCCCGAAAAAAAATTTGCTTATTTTTACTCAATTTTTTGATATGTGTCCTGTTTTTTATCAGCCATTCATCCATCCGAAATTATGTTCGAATAAAGTAGAACTGACCAGGTAAACAAAAAAACACCCGTTTTTTCGGATGATTTTTTGAAATAATTGCCAAATTTGTTACTACGTTTTTCGGATGTTTTTTATAAAAAACAATCTTTTATCTTCGATAAGCACATTCTTTATTGCTGCAGGATGCACAGATTCCGGTACTTTTGTCACCACATTTTTCTGTTTCAGCAGCATTCCATTTTACTCCTGCACCGGAACTTTTCCCCGGATTTTTTCCCGGAAATTCCGCTTAGATTCCACTTTCCAGACTTCCACCGGAAAATTCCGCTAAAACATTCACGCTTTTTTTGGGTTCCATGCAGTATGCCTGATTGCAGG
>ENA-OQCW01000121-OQCW01000121.1-human-gut-metagenome-genome-assembly--contig:-NODE-121-length-59316-cov-13.254084_pt1 | contig 59316 bp, 53 predicted proteins | sample MGYA00242767_ERZ504593 | MGnify/ENA primary metagenome ERZ504593 (study PRJEB26092, sample SAMD00036307) | human gut metagenome | host: Homo sapiens | study: EMG produced TPA metagenomics assembly of... | reverse complement strand
ACAAACGTTTGATACGCCGGAACTTGAGATCCAGAAGCAGGGACATGGTGCTCTCGTAGAGACTCCCGGCGGTGAGTGGTATTATGCAAGTTTGTGTGGAAGACCATGGAACCACGAAAATGAAAGTTCGATCGACCCACGCGGCTGGTGTCCGCTTGGCCGTGAGACGGCAATTCAGAAAGTATACTGGGATGAAGAAGGCTGGCCTCGTATCGAGGGCGGACATGGCGGAAAAGTGCTTGTGGATGCGCCGAAAGATGCAATCTTGACAGAAGCACCGGCAGATCATTCGATGCATGATGAATTTGACACACCAAAACTTCATGATGAGTGGAATACCCTCCGCGTACCATTTACCGAGGAAATGGGTACGACAGGGGATGGCAGGCTGACATTGGTCGGAAAAGGATCCCTCAGCAATAAGCATGAGCTTTCGTTGGTGGCAAAACGCTGGCAGGCATTTAACTTTGATGCCGAAGTGAAAGTGAAATTTGATCCGTTCAACTATCAGCAGATGGCTGGATTGACAAATTTTTACAATGATAAGCACTGGTCATTCGCTTTCGTTACGTGGAATGAGAAAAATGGCCGCGTGATCGAAGTGGCAGAGTGCAATCGTGGCGGATATCGTTCGTTCCTTCGCGACGATGCGATTCCGGTACCGGATGATGTTGAATTTGTATGGCTTCGCACAAAAGTAAGAAAGCAGTCTTACAGCTACGAGTATTCCTTTGACGGAAAGAACTATACAGAGATTCCGGGCACACTAGATGCCGCTGTATTGTCCGATGATTACGTACTCCAGTCATACGGTGGATTCTTCACCGGAGCATTTGTCGGCATGGCATGCGTGGACTACTCCGGATACGATCAGACAGCAGAATTCCGCAGTTTTGACTATAAAGAACTGGATTAATCAATAGCAAGAGCCTTTTTTAAACCAGGCTCAATCAGATGGCTGGCGATGCCGCAGAGGATTCCGGGAAAAAGGACGAAAAGTCCGGGAACCAGGAAGACGATGAGGCAGGCGCCGGCCATTGTAAATAATAAGATGAAAGTTTCTTTGATGTGACCTGCCATCAGGCGCACGGAGAGCAGAAGAACTGCCGGAAATGAAGCGCGCAGGTGTGAGATCACGGCAAAGATATAATTGGCGAGAACCCAGAGGACGAGACTGCTATTACTTTACACATAATCCTTTTCTCCTTTACGCATCCCAATATTTTTTCATATTTAATTTCAACATTTCCAATATTTCCCACCTCATTTGCTCTGCTGTATAAGTGACTGAGAAAAATCTGTGAAGCTGAACCTGTTTTGGACTGTCCCCACATTCCTCTCCGATCAGCTCAATACTCTTCTTTCCTAAATTATGGTCCACCTGACCACATTTTCTTCTTCCGGCTTTTCGTTTGATTGCTTCGTACTTCATCTTATAAGCAAATGCTTTTTCACTTGGGCTGATCATTTCTCTTTGTAGGTTTGAATCAACCATTAATACAACAGCTTCATCATCTTTAAGGACTCGTATTATCACAGGAACCTTTCTATATCCTATTTTCTCAGCAGCAAATTTTCTTCGGTGCCCGGATATAATCTCATAACATCCATCTTTCTTCGGTCTTACTATTAAAGGATTTAAGATACCATACTTTTTGATACTCTCCTGTAATTCAATCATCTGGCTGTCTGCCCTGACCTTGAATGGATGATTTTCAAATCCTCTCAATCTTTCCAGCTCAATCTCAACTACTTTTTCATCTTCTTCCAATAATTCTGTTTTTTCTGCCATAGGCAACTTCCTTTCCCTGAACGTAAAAAAGCCCGTCCAGAATAGATTGTTATTATCTAATCTGAACGGACTCTTCCGACAGGCCTTATACCAGGCAAGAAAATAGTGTTACTTTTACTCTGATTTACACCCCAATTCTTATCCTACATTGTGCCTTATCTCTCCGGGTGACGATCTGAAAAATAAATCCTGATGACAAGATTTCATTTTCGCTGACAAAATCCATTTTTCAATCACTTTTCGCTGACAAATTTGCCATCAAAATCAAAAAAAGCATGAAAAAAGCGGCAATGATTTTGTCTTCATTACCGCTAAAAATGAACGTCTCCTATAGGAATCGAACCTACAATAGAGTCTTAGGAGTTCAAGTCCCCGTTGGAAACTTATATTATTTTGAGTTAAGATAAGTCAATGAAATCATTGATTTTTCTACCCTTCCTGTAAATCCATGTCAAAATAAGAAAACTGAAAATCATCTAAGTTAAGCACCTCTCGCTGACAAATGAGTGACATTGTCACCCTGAGGGTTCAACCATTCCGTTCCTACGAATTCATATTTATGGCTACCATTCTCATTTAGCAATGCAGTAATGATAACACTGTTTTCTTATTAGATTACTTATATTATAACGTGTACGAGGTCGGATGTCGATTGTTTTTTGACCATTATTTACTTCTATTTGCTTTAACTATAAAAGCCGTAAGCTAATGCTCCCAGCTTTACATTTTTTTATTCCATCAGTTTTACAAACTTGAAGTTGTCTTTCTGCTTATTTACTCAACATCAAATTCAGCCGCCAAATAATGCGGTGTTCCGTCCTTTGCCTTCATTTCTAATACTACACAATAGGTTCCCGCCTCCAAGCGAGTTCCATAATAATCATATTTTTGAACAATACTTCCCTGCAAGCCCGTACTGTCTCCACCCAATGAGAATTCTAAATTATTAAAAGGAAATATATCCTGCGAATATGTCAAACGATACCATTGCCCGTCAATGTGGCGTTCGAGATACTCAAAGCCAGGACTACCATCCTCACCGAAGGAATAGATTTCTTTAGAATTCGCAGTAACAGCCCAGCGAATGGTATATCCCTTAAACGGAGACCATGTGGGCTTTTCAATGGTCAATTCAAAGCCTTCAACCTGATTGACAGGATAAGAGACTGGTTCTCCAAGAGTAATCAAAAATAAACACATTTGCCGATATTAAAGAAAGGAAGCCCCCTTTTTGGGGGCTTCCTTTCAGACTGTAGACAAAACGCTTTTGGTCAGCACTCCAGAAGCGTTTTTCTTGTTTTCGGTTCAAAAAGTGTGTACTTGATCAATAATAAACACTTTTGGGCTCCCCTTTTTCCCTTCCTGGCTATCATCTTTGCCAGTTTTTCAGATTCATGCAGGCAAACGTAAGCCCGACTTTCATTTCCATCCGGGCTTTTCCTATCATCTGTGTATAGCGGAATCCGTGGTTTTCTTTTGCTGTTCCGAAGAGGCGCTCTACGGTCTCTTTCCGTTGCGCATACACTTCCTTCATCCCAATCGTATGTCGGATATCCTCACACTTTTCCATGTACGGCTCCCAGATATGCCGGGTCACTACCTTCACATGATCCCTGCTTTCTGTGCACTGCTTCAGATATAGACATCCTTCACAGACGATTCCGCAGCTCTTGTATTCCCGGTATCCGGAACGGTTCGTCGTATGATAAGCCAGCACCTGATCATTCGGGCATACATAGCAGTCAAAATATTCATCATACACATACTCGGCTTTTTTGAAAAAAACATCTTTGGTCATGGGGCGTTTATACGGTAGAAGCGGTGTGATACCATCATCCAGAAGTAACTTTGCTATCGCTGGTGTTTTGTATCCTGCATCGGCTACCAGTGTCTGAATGCCAATGTCTTTTATCTTATCATACAGGGATTTAAATGTCCGGCTGTCATGCTGATTGCCGGGATTTACACATAACCCAGAATCCATCCGTTTTTGTCACAGGCTGTCTGCACGGAATACGCAAAAACATTTTTATGCTCACCCTTTCGGAACCATCCGCTTTCCGGATCCGTTGTACTTTCCTTGACCGTTTTTTCTTCTTTTCCATCAGAGCTGCCACCACAGGAGGGGGGGATCTCTGGGATCTTCCTTCTTTTCTTTCAGAGGCTTTTTCCCATGCGCTTCCCGGTCTTCGTTGATTTCCTTCTTTAACTGCTCTTCGAAGAACAGTGCTTCCTCATCTGCAATCCGTTTCCGCATCTTTTTGCTGTTTGCCCGTGCTTTTACATGGGTGGAGACCTCGGAAGGATCGATCAGTCTGTATTTATAGCATTCCTGCAGGATACGGGAAAAAATCTGTTCAAAAAGATCAGTATCCTTAAAGCGTCTGGTATAATTCTTTCCAAACGTAGAGAAATGGGGAACCTTGTCCATCATTTCCAGACCGAGGAACCATCGGTATGCGACATTGACTTCGATTTCTTTTACTGTCTGGCGCATGCTTCGGATGCCGTACAGATACTGGATGAATGGAATTTTAATGAGCATGACCGGATCCATGCTGGGACGGCCATTGTCTGCACTGTATTTATCGATCACAAGTTCATAGATAAAACTCCAGTCGATTGCCTGGTCAATCAGGCGCAGCAGATGATCCTGCGGAACAAGGTCATCCATGCAGAACATCTGAATCTGTTCTCTTTTCTTATCTGCATTCTGTGTCATCATAGGAAACACCGCCTTTATTTTGATACTTTCATTATACCAAAAAAGTAGTGAAAAGTCCCGTAAATACGGCATTTTCACTACTTCTTATATGCTTGTAAGTACATAATTTTTGCAGTCATGACACAAGAAAAGCTCCCTCACAGGAAGGAGCTTTGTCTACAGTCTGAGCCTGAGGCTTCTTTAGAAGCACTCAGGCTTTATCATTCTGAAAACTAGATCTGGAACTGATGCATCAGCTGTAACATAGTATGTACCTGTGCGGACTGTTCTTCGCTGACAGCGGCGGTCTCCTGAGAAGATGCGGAGTTGTTGTCCACGATTCCGGCCACATGAGTGATGTTTTCATCGATCTGCTGGACGCTGGACACTTCAGCCTGAAGGGCCTGTGCCATATCAACCATACGCTTGGTAGAAGCCTCGGCTTCTTCCATTACCTGATCCATGCTGGCTTCGGTTTCTTCTGCAATGGCGATTCCCTTGTTGACAGCATCGATGGTGCTCTCGATCAGCTTTGTGGTCTCTCCGGCAGCCTCGGTGGACTGTTCCGCCAGATTCTTGACCTGCTCGGCTACGACAGCAAATCCGCGGCCTGCTTCTCCGGCACGGGCAGCCTCGATGGAGGCATTCAGTGACAGGAGGTTGGTCTGGGAAGCGATATCCTCAATGACCTGAATGATAGAACGAATCTCCTCGGAACATTTACTGATCTCACCGATTGCGACTTTCAGTTCCTGCATCTTGGCATTGCCATCAGCAACCGTCTGTGCGGACTGCTTGGAGATATCTGCGGTCTCCTGTGCAACTCTGGCTTTTTCTTCAATACTCTTTGCCATAGCGTCGATCATCTGGGATGCTTCGGAAATCTTGGAGGCCTGTGCGGTACAACCTTCTGCCAGATCGGTAGCTGCCTGTGCCAGCTGCTCGGAACCACCATCGATCTCCTGTGCGCTGACCTGAATGGTGGACAGTGTCTTCTTCATATCGGCAATGATCTTCACCATGGAATCCTTGATCTGTACAAAGTCACCGACATATTCTTCCGTAGGCTCTACACGGTAATTGCCCTGACCCATCTGACCTAAGATCTCGGAAATCTCGGTGATCATCTTGGTAAAGTTGTCGTTCATGAAATGAACGGCCTGCACCATGATGCCGACTTCACTGTCATCCTCCGGCAGATCCAGACGGCTGTCAAAATGTCCCTGCGCAAGTACTTTCATCTGCTCGGATACTTTTACAATGGGAATCAGCAGTTCCTGTTTTGCAAAGGTCAGTGTGGTGACAATCTTGCAGGCAATGGTCAGGAAGCAGAGAATGAAAATCACCATGGTAGTGATCATTATCAGATTCAGAGTATTTTGCTTCTGAGCCATACGTGCCTGGATATCATTGATACAATTATCTGTGGTTGCAGTGATCTCCTGTACGGTAGATTCATATTCCTCACCAAATACATAAGAAATAGCTGCTTGTGTATCTCCGGAACCGGCCTTATCCATGGCTTCTTCTTCCAGAGGAACCAGACCGTTGGACATTTCAGCAATATGGTTTAACAGTGCCCATTCATTGTCGGTCAGACCGTCTTTCTGAAGACCTTCCCAGGCAATGTCACGATTTTTGTCCTCGTTTAATTCCTTCATATAATTGTCATAGTAGGTCTGGTCTCCGGTGACTGCGTAAGACTGTACGGCAGCGGTCAGCGTCTTGGAACCCAGACGATACTGGTTCAGATACATGGTAGCTTCCAGCTGCTGGGAATTGATCCGGCTCAGATACATGTTGGATCCGATGAACAGGATCAGCATAACGATGCTGATGATCAGTATCTGATAGGTTGATCTTGTGTTTTGCTGCAGCATGGCAGACTGACTGGTTACTTTTCTTTGCTTTTTCATTTGAAATATAACCTCTTTTCTGTAATACATGGTGAACTGATGTGTTACGAAAATTCTTTTCCTACAGTATACTATAATTAACGGAATTATACAAATCTTGCACCTTTAAAAATACAGCAAAAACGCGTAAAATTATTTATACGAACCATCAGTGGCGACTTGCACCCTATACAGGAAGATGGTACTATAAAAAGTAAGAGGCATGATTTGGAAAAGAGAAGATAACGATAAATAAACAGACTGTAGACAAAGCTCCCTCACAGGAAGGAGCTTTGTCTACAGTCTGAAAGGAAGCCCCCTTTTTGGGGGCTTCCTTTCTTGTTTACTCCACCGATCAACGGCTCAATATTAAAAAATCTCGGAAACCAAGAACGCTACAACATAGCAGATCGTTTGGTGTATCATGTAAATAATAAGCGAATGTTTCCCTAAAAAGTTAATACCTGGAACTTTTCATTTTCCAAATAGCCGGTTAATCAGCCCCTTTTCCTGTAAGAAACTGTACAGGAAATATCCTGTTGCAAATAAGAAAATCCATGGGAGCAACGGAAAATAGTCGGTAGATGAAAAGCCAGCTTGCGGAAATCCAATATAAGCTAATACCGATTTCAACCATGTAACATTCAGCAAATTATCAGATAGAGATAGTTGGATAGGGTCTTGCTTCGTCCAACTTCTGAGAATGAGGAATAGCACAAAACTAACGCTTACCCCAACCCCAGCCGGGATTTTTTTCAGAACCTTATCCAGTAAAATCCATATCAAAATACAGCTGCCAATAAGCGTTAGAACACCGTAGCGCACCCGATCATTGGGAAGAACTATGGCGGTAACGAGCGAAATGACCACACCACCACCAAACGCCCACAATCCCCCTTTTCATGTGCTTTTTTTCCTAAATGCCAGCTGAACCCAGCCAGCAAAATAAAAGTCCAGCAAATGGATTGCTGCCAAATATAGGCACCGTGGGACTTATACCATGGAATATCTGCATTATACAGATAAACTAAATCCCATAAGAAATGATACGAAATCATTTCAATAATGGTTATACCTCTTATCAAATCAATAAACGGTAAACGCTGCTTTATTTGCGTTGTTTCCAGCAAAATTTCATCACCCCTTTTATTTACTCCAAAATCGGCTCCACCAGCTCCGGGGCGGCTCTGGCTGCTGCCGTTCCTTGGATAGCTCCGCTTGTAGTGCTGCTATCCGTTCATTCTTCGCTTGCAGCTCCCTTTCCAATATCTCATAAAGGCGGTTTTGACCGTCAACCTCTACCGTCAACTGGTTGTCGGTGGTTGACGGTTCACACCTCGAAAATGCTTGTTTTATCAGCTTTTCACCGTCAACCGATACTATCAACCGACCGTCAACCCCTGTAAACCGGTTGATAGTGGTTCACGCTTCATTTTTTTGAAAACTGCTTGCTTAGAAACACCGATTTACAGACTTCTCGTATATATATTTTACCACATAATTTTTCCAAAACACAGATTTCTTAATCCTTATTTTCATCCTTAATTTTCATATCTGCTATTATACGTTCTTCCCTCTGCCTCTCTTCACAATAATCCCAGAAGTCTTTCAATGCTTCCTCATCCGATTTCCACGGCAATGGTATGGGATCCAATTCATCTAATCGCTTCACAAGTTTCCGTACCTCTTCGGTATTGAACTCCTCATCACTTGCCTCCATTACATAAAAATCTAATTTTTCATTTATCATTCTGATTTCTTCTTCTTTGGTCATGTTAAAACCTCCCTACATTATATACATGGCGCTTCTCGACAAATTCTTACAAATAACTACAAATTTTTTCACAAGAAACGGAAAAACGATACTGCATAGATTTCCTACTCCACACAATATCGTTCTTCTATATTTATACTTTCATTGTCTTTGCCAATGATGTAAGCAACGCCACCATCTCCGGATTCCCCAGCACTTTCATCAGCAGCTCTGCATCCACTCCATCCGGCACCGTAATTGTACTACTGCCTTCATCCTGTTCTTTCATTTGTGGATTAAGATTTTCCTTATTATAAAAGGCATTCTCCATAAGTTCTGCATTCTTCCTTCGGTCTTCATCAAGGATATCAGAGGATTTAATATTCCATACTTCTTAATACTCTCCTGCAATTCAATCATCTGACTGTCCGCCTGAACCTTGAATGGATGGTTTACAAATCCCCGAAGTCTTTCCAGCTCAATCTCTACAACTCTTTCATCCTGATCCAGCAATTCCTTCTTTTCTTCCATAGGCAACTTCCTTTCTCTGAACGCAAAAAAGCCCGTCCAGAATAGATTGTATTTATCTAATCTGAGCGGACTCTTCCGACAGGCCTGATATCACAGACAAGAATATAGTGTTTTGTTTCACTGCTTTTCCTAATTTTACACCCTAAAACTCATCCTACACTGTAGTTAATCCCTCTGGGTGACGGCTAGGAAAGTGTGAATTGGTGACAAGCATCCATCCCCGCTGACAAAATCAGTATTTTCAGCCTTGTTTCGCTGACAAATTTGTCACTGAAATTACAATTCTGCATGAAAAAAGCGGCAATGAAACTATCTTCATTACCGCTAAAAATGAGCGTCTCCTATAGGAATCGAACCTACAATAGAGTCTTAGGAGTTCAAGTTACCTTAGTTCCCACATGTTACCTGATGTCAACCAAAGTCAGTATTTATCAGGAAAGTAGGCACTTAATTGAAAATCCTTGTCAATATAAATTAACAGGTATAATCCCATTTTTGATATTCACTGTTAGCAGTTTGTTAGAAATGCTAACGCGTGGGATTAACCACTGTGTGCATTAAAATCCATAAACATGACCATCATTCCCCTGTTACTGACGGTAATGACTGATCAATATTTCTATTAGATTACTTACATTATATCGTGTGAAAGGTCGGATGTCGATAAGTTTTTGACCTTTTTTACTTATATTTACTCAGAGTTTCCTGCTAATCCTTTAATTCTCTTTCTATTTCTTCTATTGTTGGCATTGAACTCTTATAATCCTCCGGAATCAAATTATTTAATTCGTACTCAGATATTCCTACTGGCACATTTACCATACTTGTTGCATACTGTGCCAATACATTGTCCTTTGTTTTACAAATTAGCAATCCAATGGTTAAGGTCTATTCTCATAGCTTATGATTAACTCTAGGTTAGCTTTCTCATAATCATTCAAAACATCATCACTGAAATTATCTGGTTCAATAGTGCCATTATACCAACTGCAAGAATTGAAATATTCTTGTAAAAATTCATCGTTGAATTTGCGCCCATGGCGAGCATAGATTTCATTTCTAGCAATTTTGCAATCCTCTTTAGAGAAGGATTCTAAATCAGCATCGGTTAAATATCTGACATTGCTGTCTGGACATTTATACTCATTGGAATCATAAAAATTATTTTGTACATCTAAAGCATCAAACACATAATCTATGGAGTCATAGACTGGTATTGATGTCCAATTATCCGTTCTCCAAGAGTCATAAATCTCATCATATTCCTCTTTCGTGATTTCATTTCTTAAACGGAAATAACTGTGGATGTAATCTTCCGCAGAAAAAGTCGTTCCATCCATAATACTGTCAATTACTTCCATTTTGTTTTCTTCAAACGACCAGACATCATACCAATCGCAAAACCCTCCCGTACCATCGTGGTATCCACAGAAACAGAGTTTTTCGAGTGTCTCGCTATAATAAGGCTCATAACTATCTACAACACCAAATGAAGAAAGATAATCCCGTATTGTATGCGGAATTTCTACGATTTCTTGATCAATTATACGATATACTGAGATTTTGTTTAAACTGCTCCATTTATCTTGCATAAATAACTCCGGCACGCCATTACCTGTGACATCCCATAAAAAATAATTCTTATTATTTTGTACCAAACCAGAACTGCCTAGATATGTGTTGCCATTATCTTCCAATATGTTGTCGAATAAAAAATCGATATACAATTTTTTCCAGGAGTCTTCTTCCAACTTAAAATAATCATTGGCAACTTCTTCAGTATCAAAGATGTACATCGTATTAAATGTATATCCGCCAAAGATGCTTTCCGGATTGATCGTCGCCTCTATTATGAAACTATCCATTTCGGTATCCGTTTCTGACATCCCGTCGGGCTCGTATTCAATCTTACCAATAATACGCACGGACGTGTCGGTGACCTGTTCAATTTCATCAACTTCAATATGTTCGATATCATAATTTTCGTCTTCCCAAGCAGCAACGTATGTCGCCATATCATCGTCATCATTTGCATCATATTCATCATAGTTACCAGTATCTGCTCCATACCATGCTATGAGCTGGTCGGCGTATTCGGGCGTCATTGTCCCAGCCCTGTACGATCCACCGTCACCTAAAATGATGTCGTGAAAAGTTATGTCCTCCTTGACATCTTCATAAAAGATGTTCTGCGGTTCGGTTTCGAAGTTGTCAATGTCAGAGTAGGATAGGAAATATGCCATTGGGAAACTGGAAATATCCACCTTGTGCGTGTACCCGTCATGGTCGACGGACATTCTCACGACCTGGCATATTTTCTTGAGGTTTATATCCGTCTCATTGATTTGTATTGGATATTTCGGTTGGGTTATGTCTGCGGCCTCTTCTGTAGTTTTCGAGGTTTCTAACTCTTCGGTCTCCGAAATGCTTTCAGTTGTTTTGATGCCATCGCTTTCCTTGTAGCCGAATGAGCAGGCATTAGACAAAATACAGATTATGGTGCATACACATATAGATAGTACCTTTCTTTTCATTATGTTTTTGTTTTCTCCTAATTTCTCGGTTGTTATGCTGCTTTAAACACATCAATGCACTTATAATGTAAAAATAGTATCATCCATACCATAGCGGTGTCAAGGTTATTTGAATACCCCATATACGAAAAAAGTGAGGACTTCTCCCACCTCGAAAGAAATCCCCACTTTCATTGACCACATTGGGGTCAGGCACCAATGTGCTCATTGTATTGACCTATTTAAATTATACAGGAAGCTCCAATTATTTACATTATAACACACGTAGGTATATTCAAACAATACCAGAATAATAGTACGATATTCAACCTAAAATTTCATTTTTGGCTTTTGTGCAGTTTACGGCATCCAGCGGTCGTCATTCTGTTTTAGAACGGCCGTTTCCCGAAGCCAACGGCCGCCCATTTTTTAGTTAGAAGATTACCGCTTATCGTGTGTTAATCTTAATCGTGTAGTGTTTTGTAGCTCTCTTCATAATGGAATTGGCAGATACCTCATCGTTGAGGATCATCGCTTTCCAGTTATCCGGATCACGCTGTGAGCATACGATGGTGCTTTTTCTCTGCTCGTTCCGCTTCTCCAGAAGCTCAAAGAGGATTTTAATCTCTCTTTCGTCAGTGATTGTGTGGAGCAGGAAATCATCCAGGATGATCAGTTCCCATTTGAGATACTTCTTCATCTTACGGGCATATTTATCGTAATCCTGCTCTTTAAGAGCTACTCTTCCTATTGTTTTGATCAGCTGCTGTAATCCTTTGACCGGAAGATATGCAGCCTGCACCGGTATCAATACGGAATCTGCACATGCCAATGCGTTAATTGTCATCATTCCAAGAGACGGCATACAGTCAATAATTATGAAATCATAGAAATCTCTCAGTTTTTCTACCATAGATCTAAGTATCAGTTCCCTGCTCATTGCATTCACCAGAGATACCTCAATAGCTGACAATTCAATATTTGCCGGTATCAGGTCCACACCTTCCTTATGATGAAGGATCGTTTTTTCAATATTCATTTTTTCATCATTCACAATATTCATCATCAAAGTTGCCAGAGAATACTCCATTTCATCCGGCTCCTCATATCCAAGGCTGATTGTCAGACTTCCCTGTGGATCTCCGTCTATCAGCAGGACTTTCTTTCCTTCCTGGGCCAGACCTATACCCAGATTCACACATGATACGGTCTTTCCGACTCCACCTTTTTGATTTGATACTGCAATAACCTTACACATAACATTTCCTCCTGTTTTTAATAATTCAGTACATACAATTTCAAAAGTTCAATTATTTCTCTCTTCATCTGTTCCGTAGAATAATTCTTTGGAAAATACTTATGAAGCTGATCATTCTTAAACACTACCCGGTCTGTTTCTTTCTGCTTTATTTCGCTTAGAATATCTTCAACTCTCTGGGTTGTTAGTTTCCCATCAGCACTCAGCTTTTTCATACGCATTGCCTGCGATAGTAACGGCGTACATAGTGTCAATTCCATAGCATCAAGTACATCCTTCTGTTCTTTTTTCTTTAGATATGCAATCTGTACAGCCGGAGTAAATCCCATTGAACCGTCATCTACCTTTTCCAACAATTCAGGAATCAGATCAGCCATCTTGATATATCTCTGCACCTGCTTTGGACTGTCTCCAGTTTCCTCACTGATAATCTCCAATCCCTTTTTTCCCGAATTGTGGTCAACTTGACCAGCTTTCCTTCTTCCAGATTTTCTTTTTAGCACATCATATTTCATCTTATAGGCAAATGCTTTTTCACTCGGTTGGATTCTCTCTCTTTGCAAATTTGAATCTACCATTGCGATAACTGCCTGATCATCTGTCATGTAGCGGATTATCGAAGGTACTTTTCTATATCCCAGTTTTTCCGCTGCAAATATTCTTCTATGACCTGATATGATTTCGTAGTATCCTTCCTTTCTTGGTCTTACGATTACCGGAGTTATTATTCCGTATTTCTTGATACTGTCCTGAAGATCTTTCATCTGGCTATCCATTTCCACTCGAAACGGATGGTTTTCAAATACTCTTAGCCGTTCAATCGCTATTTCAACGATTTTTTCATCTGGATCCATCTGATCCACTTTTTCTGCCATAGGCATCCTCCTTCTCCCTGAAATAAAAAAAATCCGCCCAGATTAGAACCTAATCTAATCTGAACGGAATACTCATTCAGGCTTGATATTTTCCAAGCAGAAATATTTTTAATCATTACCCTTTTGTTAGCTACAAGAATTTACAGCCCTTTACACCAGTTGCATTATAGCTTTTCATTTCTGTTAGCAAATCTACAATAATTTTACTGTTAGCAATTTGCATTTTCTGTTAGCAAAAATGCTCATTTTTTGATTTGCTGTTAGCAGAAAAACACAAAAAAAACGGCAATGATTTTTCTCTCATTACCGCTTAAAATAGAGCGTTCCCTATAGGAATCGAACCTACAATAGAGTCTTAGGAGGACCCCGTTATATCCATTTAACTAAGGGAACAAATGCCGTATTTTCGGGCTTTTCAGCCTTTTGGGCTCCGGCTGCCATGTTTATGAATCCAATCACTTGCGTGATGAATTGTCCCAGTTATTATATATTGATTTTAGTCTTTTTGCAAACTCTAAAATCCTGTTATGTCTCACTAAATGGTCTGCACTTAGTTGCCCCTTAGGAGGACCCCGTTATATCCATTTAACTAAGGAGACAAATGCCGTATTTTCGGGCTTTTCAGCTCTTTTGGCTCCGGCTGCCATATCTATGAATTCAATCACTCTTGTGATGAATTTCCATTGTATCTTATTTTGACATTCAGATCAATCCCTGTTGGAATCGAACTCTGACTTATCACTTCTCAGCTTCCATAAGTCTCAACCATGATTGAACCTTAGGAGGACCCCGTTATATCCATTTAACTAAGGGAACAAATGCCGTATTTTCGGGCTTTTCAGCCTTTTTGGCTCCGGCTGCCATGTTTATGAATCCAATCACTTGCGTGATGAATCGCTCCTGTTATTATATATTGATTTTAGCCTTTTTGCAAACTCTAAAATCCTGTTGCTTCTCACTAAATGGTCTGCACTTAGTTGCCCCTTAGGAGAGCTCCAACCAATTGTCACTCTCTGTCAATCTGAGGTAAGGTAAAACCCATATGGGACACTATTAAAAACTATTTCCGATTCAATTTGAGTTATTCTGAATACCCCCTCTGTCAAGCTCTGAAAGTTAGCTGATTGTTTGTTCCAGCTAATAATTGGGGAATGCCTTGATATTACCATCGACATCTGTTATATGACCACCATGCTTCGTACGTTCGATCATGGTAAACAGTATTCAATTAAACTTCCTATCGAAAGCACAAGATATTTTCTTGTCTATAAATAATATAACGCATACGAGACGGTTTGTCCATGCGTTTTTGACTGGTAAATTGGTTAATTCAAAGTAATAATAATATTATTATGGAAATCTGAAAATAATTTTTCAAATACGGACATAACCGGTGGATGGACCTGCACCGACCTTTGCGATATACCCACTCTTAACTAAATCCGTCAGTGTTCTTTCCACGGTAACCTTACTTATGTCAGGGCATAGTTCCATAATTTCCTTCTTCGTTATCTTACCGACCTTATTATCAATCACTGCCTTAATTCTATCCGGCTTGGAAAGATTATGGTACTTCAAATGTTCTACACGGCTTTCAAATTCATTGTATGCTTTCAGCATAATACCTAAATAATACTTAACAAAAGGCTCATAACTGTTTTCACCCTCATGCCAACCGACAGAACTTGCTTGAAGAGCTTCATAATATGTTTCTTTCGTTTTTTCAATCAGCATTTCCATGCTGACATACTTTCCAACGATATATCCAGCCTTATAGAACAACAATAAAGTCAACAGACGGCTCATTCTACCATTTCCATCATTAAAAGGATGAATACACAGAAAATCCAGAATGAACATGGGGATTAAAATCAGTTTATCAATGAGATTTGCTTCCCATGCTTCAAGGAAACGAGCGCAAAGTTCGTCTATTGCTTCTGCAGTCTGAAAAGCTGGAACTGGAATAAAACGAGCTTTTTGGTGTCCCCCGGCATCGGTTTCTGCAATTACATTGTCTGAATTCTTATAGGTACCACCGATGTTTCCTTGGGAATAAGAATATAAATCACGATGTAACTGTAAAATAATGTTTGGTTTTGGAGTGATATATTCATAACTTTCGTGAATCGTAGCCAGCACTTCACGATAACCGGCAATTTCCTGTTCAGACCGATTACGTGGCTCTGCTTTTTGACTTACCAGTTCTTCCAAACGTTTATCACTTGTAAATATACCTTCAATTCGGTTAGATGCTCCCGTACTTTGAATTAAAGTAACTTCCAGAAGTGTTTTCAGTTCATCTATGTTTGCTTCCAGAAATAATTCCTGTTTACCTTTATGCTCATGAATACTGCCAACCATCTGAACAATTTCAGGTGTCAGCAACTTCGCAGGATTTGTAATATAATCAAAATTTCTCATTGAAATCTCCTTCATTTTGAATTTATCTCCATCATTTTAATGCTAAATGATGGAGATTTCAATAGATTTGATGGAGATAGATTCTCCATATGCACAATAAAGATATTCATTTGTATATAGAATTTATTACTTCATCGTCTTCGCCAGCGAATTGAGCAACGCCCGCATCTCCGGATTTGCCAACACTTTTGCCAGAAGTTCCGGATCGACTTCATCAGCAGGATTTCAATTCTTTCCCTGGTTCTTCTCCGGTAACTTTATGATATTTAATCTGATTGGCGTACCATTTTTCAAAGCTGGCAATATTGATTCGTATCTTTCCGGCACTGTCATCCAGGTTCTCTTTTGTGTTAGACGCCGTTTGTAAGGACTTTCTTCTGAAATCTTCGAAATGACTTCTTCAACATCGTCCATTTCTGGAACTTCTTTTTGTTTCATAATTGCTGTTGCCATTTATTCTTCACTTCCTGTCTTTTTAGTGTTAGTGTTTTTTCTTATATCATATCTCAAATCCAGATAAAAATTTAGGATGTCGATGCAGACAAAATCTGCCTGATCAACACCCTGTTTTTTACTGTTCCAAGTTATCGAGCCAGTCATCGAAACTCTTCTTTGAGATGCGATACTTTCTGCCATCCAACTGGATCCACCGGAATTCCTTTTTCTTCAGAAGGTTATAAATAGTCAATGTCATTAACTTTAGCAAAAAGCAGAAGATATCTAATCCTTTTAGGAATAAATATCTTCTGCTTTTAAGTTAATGACATTGGAAAATATCTACACTTATTCTCTATATTTTATACTTCCCTGCATCCACACAATGCCCTTAAAACGTCTGCCAACCTGTGGTTCTCCAACCAGATCCTTCTGATTAATGCAGACTCCAAAGTTCATTTCATTACAGCAGATATCAAGCACCCAGACATTTTCTCCGGTAAGATTATTCTGTTCCAGCCTGCAATCTAATATTTCGCCCAGAATTGCATACTGATCACTCTCAATGCCATATGGCATAAAATAAGAATCCACAATGCTGAGTACATCCTCATGCGTAATACGTCTTGACAACATGGAATATGTATCAATATCTTCTAACGTCAGATTCTCGATCGCATTTTCATCCCCATCTCTTGCGGCTGCAACCAGATAATTGCGGTCCGTTGTATTCTGCTGGTTCTGCTTATTTTTTTTTCTCAGTTTTATTAATTGGAAGCAAAATTTTTCCTTCTGTAGAAAGCGCACCTAAAATAACACCTTCCTCCAGATTCATATATTTTTTTCGATCCTTTTAAAGCCAGAAAATCCACAACATTCTGCAGATAGAAAATTAACGTCACTCCTATTCTGACTTCATCACATATCCCCGCATAGGACTCTTTTTCCGCATGTTTTTCCACTTCTGCCTGTTCTCTTGTGGATAACATTGTGCCAAAAAAATTACGGATAGTAATAATCCATCTCAAATGTGTCATCTTCCTGGTAAGTACCTCTTAGCGTCAGACCAAAAAAGGTCGCCAAACTGATGACAAAGTTCAGCAAATTCATTTCCTTCCGAATCCTCTGCCACCTTAATTGTGTCCGGTTTTTCTTCTATATCTTTACATATTTTTTCGAGTTCTTCTTTCTTAATATCCGAAAGACCGACTGCTCTTAAAAATTTATGCATATTAATCTCCATTCTTGCGCTGTTTTTTGCGCATCTCAAGTTTGTGCGTAAGCACAAATCTTGCGTGTGAAAAAACTTATTTTTTACACTAATCTCCATTCTTAAACCAACTGCAGAATTGATATTTTTTTCATTTTTTGCCAGGTCATATCTGATTTCCGTCATCTGATTATCCTGATCTAAGACAGCAACGACCGGACGGATAGAATTGTCCGTCTGGCATACAACGATTCCTGTTTCTCCTGTATTCAGCCGGATTTTCGTACCGACCGGATAATATGCAACTATTTTCTGTAATACTTTTACGATTTTTCGTTCAAATAAAAGATCTGCTGCCTCTATCATTGTCTCAAGTGCCTGCTGTACACTGATTCTTTTGCATTCCATTCCGGAAATCATACAATCAAATGCATCACATACCTGCAATATATTACACTCGATATCTTTTGATTTTTTGTTTTAAAGGATAACCGGAACCGTCTTTTCTTTCGTGATGCGATAATACCATCTTTTTTGAAACAGGCGATATCCAGTCCTCACCTTCCAACGCTGAATATGCCAGTATTGTATGTTTTTTCAATTCAAATACTTCCGATGCCGGTCTGTTATCCATATCAAAATTAATATATGGAACCGTGATGTAACGCATACCAAGATCATGCAAAAGTGCCCCTATTGCAATATCAATATAAGATTCTTCTTTTACTTTTAACATTTTTGCAACCACCAAAGACAACATGGTCACAAGGACGGTATGCTCATAAAGACTTCCATTGCGTTCTTCTATATCTATGACTTTTGGCTGTTCTTCTTCCGTTATTTCCCTGACAATTTCATTTGCAAGGTCCGTCATTTTGTTCAATGAATTTTTTCCATGGTAAATATGATTTTCCAGGATTTTTTGAACTTCACTGACATAATATTGTTTTCTCTCTTCACTGATAATAAAATGTGTTGTTTCAAAGGCTTCATACGGATCTTCAATACATACGGTATCGATACCCAAAAAAGAAATAAGATCCAAATACTCCGGTTTTAACACTGTTCCACCGGAAATCAATATTTCTTTTTCTTTTGTTATAACCGGTTCCACCAGTGTTTCTCCGCCTACAAGTGATTTGACCTGCCGTATTCTCATTATTTCTCCATAACTTTATTTCTCACACTATTCCTCATCCGAATTTTTCAAATTACCATTCGGATCCATTGCACGTTTTAAAGCTTCCTGTTCTTCCTCTGATAAAACAATTACAGAATTACCATCAATAATTTCTTTAATATATGTATAGCAGCCCTCTCTGGTGTGCATTGCATTAATAATAAATCCATTATTGCGCATATCTAACATTGCAAGAGAAAAACTTAATTTTCCTCCCATCTCATGAAATGCATCATACTTGATCAATCCCATCTTCTGATAGGTACGCTGCATATTTTTAGAGAGTACTTTAATATTGCTGTCATTTTCTTCATTTGATTCTAACAGGGAATCAACCTGATCTAACCTTTGAATCAATGTATCTTCCAGTGTCTTTGCATCTTTTCCACTCATAAAAATGCGGTAATTCTTTTTTAATTTTTTCATCTGAACAATATTTACAATTGTTAATATAAATAAAATCAAAAGAACTCCACAAAGCCCTATAATAATATAATCTGAGTCAAACCCTAAATATTTTGATATCATTATTTTACCTTTCACCTTTTAGAACAAATGTTCTGTATATGTATATTTTATGCAATTGTGCGGATCAGATCAATAATACGATCCAGTTCATCCATAGAATAATATTCTATTTCTATTTTTCCTTTTTGATCATCTTTTTTGTTGATAGCAACTTTTGTTCCAAGAATTGATTTCATCTTCTCCTCTAAATCATGATAAATTGCCTCCATTGCAGGATCTGAAACCTTTTTCTTTTCTACTGGAATATCTTTATTGTTTTGAATTTTCTTTACCAGTTTTTCTGTCTCACGCACGCTTAAATTTTCATCAAAAATTTTCTGTGCAGTTGCAAATTGTTTCTCCGCATCCTCAATTCCAAGCAGTGCTCTTGCATGGCCAGTTGTGATCATATCATCGATTACCATCTGCTGAACACGTTCATCTAATTTTAAGAGCCTCATAGAATTTGTTACAGCGGTTCTGCTCTTAGAAACACGCTCCGCAACCTCATCCTGTTTTAAATGGAACTCTGTTAAAAGTCTTTTATATGCAAACGCTTCCTCGATTGGATTTAAGTTTTCTCTCTGTATATTTTCTACTAATGAAATTTCTACAACTTCCTGATCGGTAAGATTCATGATCCGGACCGGAACTTCTTTTAATCCCGCAAGTTTTGCGGCTCTCCAACGTCGTTCCCCAGCAATAATTTCATAATAATCCTTTTTATCCAATACAAGTAACGGCTGAAGCACTCCCACCTGCTTAATGGATTCTGATAAATCCACCAATGAATCCTCATCAAAGTTTTTTCTAGGCTGTTCTCTGTTTGGTTCCACTTTATTGATATTAACAAAGATTCCATCTGTCTCATTTTTTTCAGAACCAGCATTTACTTTTACCGTCTCAGTTTCTTTATTTGCATTTACTTTATTTGGAATCAATGAATCAATTCCCTGTCCCAGACCACGTTTTTTTGTTGCCATACTTTTATACATTCTTCCTTTCCATAACTTCTTTTGCTAACATGCGATAGCTTTCCGCTCCTGCTGACTTTGTATCATACATATTGATAGGCAGTCCGTGTGACGGTGCCTCTGCAAGACGGATATTTCTAGGTATTAATGTATCATAAATTTTGGTATCAAGATTTGTTCTTACGTTTTCTACAACCTGATTTGACAAATTTGTTCTTACATCATACATAGTAAACACAATACCATCAATGTGAAGTTCCGGATTTAATCTCTGCTGAACAAGATCAATGGTATGTATCAACTGACTGAGTCCTTCCAAAGCATAATATTCACACTGGATTGGAACAAGTACAGAATCTGCTGTGGTCATAGCATTAATTGTTAACATATTCAATGATGGTGGACAATCAATAATGATAAAATCATAATCATCACGAACGTAATCTACAGCATTTTTCAAAATGTATTCTTTATCTTCAATGCCTAACAATTCAATCTCCGCCCCCGCAAGATTCACATTGGACGGTATAATCTTCATTCCATCCACTACAGTATCAACCATACTTTCCTTGATAGAACATTCATCAAGCATTAATTCATATACCGTGTTTTCCAGTTCATTTTTATTTACACCTAATCCGCTTGTCATATTTCCCTGCGGATCAAGATCAATTGTTAAAACTTTTTTTTCCTGCTTCAGCTAAGCAGGAAGCAAGGTTAATCGCCGTTGTTGTCTTACCTACACCGCCCTTTTGATTGGCGATTGCTATAATTCTGCTCATTATAATCCTCATTTCCTTCTTTATTGGTTTCATTATAGCACTTATATATATGCATTTCTATAAAAAAATGTTTCACGTGAAACATTTTGTGTATTTTTACTTCTAATATTTATTTCACATTTGAATAATTATATATTTTTTATTGTTTCTGGAGATTCTTTGTTTGATGCATAGCTTACTCAACATGAAATCTTCTATACTTTTATATGACAGATAAAATATCCAATAAATAATGTTTCACGTGAAACATCTGTGTATTGATTTCGTATTTAACAACTAAAATATATTTTACCTTTTATAATATTGGGTGGAATACTTTCATTTATGTATACTTTATCAGAATACTATTGTGTAATTATTCTATTTATATATAACTCTATTAGATATTATTGTGTAATTATTTTATTTATGTATACTCTATTAAAATATTAACGTGCTATAATTTATTTTTATTTACTCTATTGAAATATTAACGTGCTATAATTTCATTTTTATTTACTCTGCTAAATATTATCGTACAATAATTTTCACCATATAAACACTGACAAAATCGAATATGCAATGTTTCACGTGAAACATTGCATATTCAATTTTATACTTATTTTAATTGGTTACATATTAAGCTTCACTCTCACGCTGCTTTCAATAAACACAATATTTTTACTTGCATCTTAATTTTATGCGTAGTCACAAATCTTGCGTATATTTTTTCCACCATATCATATTTCTATATTTTCAGTATTTTATAACTATGAATCACTTTGATATTTTACAGTTATATAATATTAATTTTACTATTTTGGTGCATATTGCTTTCCAGTAAAATCATAATATTATGCACGATGAAAAATATCGTATTCTAATTTGCATAATATGCAAAATATACCATAATCTTAAACTTTATTGATTAAATACTGTTTCTTATTTTAAGCTATTTATACCTCTCCAATATATACTTACTTGTTTTTACTTTGTAGTCATTTTATATTTTCCGTATTTTTATAATATTATTTTTTGTAATAATGTACCCCGATATAATAATTTATCATTTTATACTCTATCTCTGTTCTAATCTGCTCAGCACAAAATCATTATTTTCGTTCATCTTTTAACTACCGGTTTTTTTATTTACAGAATAGAATTTTATAATCAATAGATTCTATACCTTACAGGTAAATCTTCTATTTTAGATGACACATTACACCACATTCCATAAACATATCTATTATTATAAATAAGAATATTTTTGATAAAAAAGACATAAAATAAAAAGCTGCCTGTGCCAATTTTGTCAGTCTGGCAATCAGCCTGATTCAGTGCTATTTACAGTAAATTTTTTGTAAGGTACAAATTCTACATTCATTGTTTAACTTTGATAGAAAATTAGTAAATCCTAGTTTACCCGTTTATTTACAGTGATATTTTTTCATGAATTAAATCACAAATAAGCATCGAGTCAAAGCTTAATCATTATTGTTCTTCACATTACTCCAAGATAATCTGCATCAGGAAGATCATAGCATTCTTAATATTTATTAGATTTAATTCATTGCTATCAATTTTCTTATTTTAAGACAATGGAATAAAATATACAATTCTTTGTATATTTTTCAATAATAGAATGCACGCTCTGCAAACATTCTATTATCATGAATCAAAAAAGTGTCGTTACAATGTTTCACGTGAAACATTATAACGACACTTCAAATCATTACGTTAATTTATAATCGATTTCTTAGATGGTAATCAGGTTATTGCGAATCGCAAATACTGCTGCCTGTGTACGATCTGTTACTCCGATTTTTTTAAAGATATTAGAAACATGATTCTTCACAGTACGTTCGCTGATATTCAAATGCTCTGCAATTTCTTTATTATAAGTTCCATAAGAAAGCATCTTTAAAACTTCCAGTTCTCTTCTGGTAAGACTTTCAATCTTACTGCTATCACTATCCCGGTCAAGCATCTTGGAGTTTAAAACTGGTATTAAACTTGGCTGAATATAATCTTCTCCATTTACAACTGCTAAAATTGCTTTTTTCAATTCTGCAGACTCAGAATCTTTTAACAAATATCCATTTACTCCAATATCAACAGCCTTTAAAAGATACTCTACTTCATTGTGTACCGTTAATACCAACACCTTGACTTTCATTTTCATATCTTTCATTTTCTGAAGGACTTCCAGTCCATTCATATTTGGCATATTAATATCCAGTAATAAAATATCTGGTACAACTGTTTTTAATTTTTCAAGACAGTCTACTCCGTCACATGCTTCAGCAATAACTTCAAAATCACCTTCTAACTCCAGTAATTGTTTTAAACCTTCACGAATCATTGAATGATCATCTGCTATCATAACTTTTACTGCCATCTTTTATGTACCTCCCTATTCGGTAATCGGAACTTCAACCTGGATTTTCGTCCCCACATTTATTTTCGAATGAATGTCTATTTTTCCAGATAAAAGGTATACCCTTTCTTTCATCATAGATAAACCAAATCCTGAATTATCGGCTTTACAACTACACTCCGTTTCTTCATATGCAAATCCCTTTCCATCATCCTCAATAGAAAGTATGATTGTTCCCGGTTGATAATTTAATACAACTTTTATTATGGAACAATCTGCATGGCGGATTGCGTTGCTGCATGCCTCCTGTATAATCCTTAACAATGTAATTCCAATAACAGGATTAATTTTATATGACTCACCGACTACAGAAAAATTTATCTTTTTTGTTTCACTGCTCTCTAACTTCTCTAATGCACGTTCAATGGTAACTTCCAGGCCAATATCATCAAATGACATCGGTCGCAAATTATAAATCATGTTCCGTGTATCATTGATAATGTCCCGCAGCGTCTTAGACATGATATTTAATTCCAGTTTACACCGAACTTTATCCATATCAATCAACTTACTGCATAATTCAGTTTTATGAACCAGACTCGTCAGATTCTGCACGGTTGAATCATGCAATTCCCTTGATATACGCTGCCTCTCATTTTCCTGCGTCTCCAATAACTTGAGACGCAATATATCATCACTGATATCTGAATCACTATCATTTATCTTCTGTTCTAATTCAGCGATTGCCTCATTTAATTCGTCCAACTTTGCAATGCAGGATACATATTCTTTTTTTCTGGTATCTAACTGTTCCTGTAAAAGCTTCTGCTGATCTTCTAAATGCTGGATCTGTTCTCTGCCCTTCGGATTAACATCCCTTGGACTAAATGATTCATAATTTGAATCATTTTCCTCTTTTAAAAGCTTTATAAATGCCTTATTTTCCTTAATCTGCAATTCCAGTGCCTCGACTGACTTATGAATCTCTTCTTTATTCGACATCAGCTCCGACTGAAATTTTTTTAAATACTCACTTATCATATACTTCCTTCGAACATACGTTTTATATTACATAAATAATAGACCATTTTTATTTTATACTAAATTTACATTATTGAAAAGATAAAATATAAAATTTATTTGTATAAGAAGACAAAAGCGGCTATAATATTATTATAAAAAAACGCCTGTTATTTGGCAGATATGGAGGCATTTATGAATAAAAGTATGAAAAAAAAACATCAGACACTTTTTTCTGTTAACTGCATTTGCCGCCGGAACCATCCATTTAGTAAATCGTTTCATTGATTTTACAGCTTCAATGAAAAATATATTAAAGACGGAAAATGGTAATTTTTTTGATTGGAAGAATGGCAAAATATATTACACAAGACGTGGTTCCGGGACACCTGTTTTATTAATACATGATCTTAGTCCACTCAGTTCTTCTTATGAGTGGTGCCGTTATGCAAAGAAACTTGAAAAACAGCATACGGTATATACGATCGACCTCTTAGGCTGTGGACGTTCCGAGAAACCTTATCTGACCTACACCAACTATTTATATGTTCAGCTTATTACAGATTTTGTAAAAGAAGTTATCAAAGATGCCCCGACTGTAATTGCAACCGGTTCTTCTATTTCCTTTGTAACGTTGGCAGAAAACATGAATAATCATCTGTTCCATAAGATCATTGCGATCAATCCGCCAATGCCGGAAAAATTCAACCGAACACCGAGTAACTCTTCTACTTTAAAGAAGGCATTACTGGAAGTTCCTATTCTTGGAACATTTATTTACAATGTAAAAACACATGCAAAAAAATATCCAGAAATTATTTTATACAGAATATTTTAACAAACCGCAGCTTGCCTCTTCTAAAATGTTAGATGCTTACTACGAAGCTTCCCACATGAATGGCAGCCACGGAAAATATTTAATGGCAAGCATTGAAGGCCAGTACATGGATAACTGTATTTTACATGCACTCAAGAAACTTTCCATTCCTTTCTATGTTGTGGAAAGCAGAAGTAATCCGGATTCCGTTCAGATCGTAACAAGCTATGCAAAGCAAAGTTCCATGATTGAAACTGCCTATATTTCCAATGTAAAACATCTTCCTCAGTTAGAGGCACCGGATAAATTGGCAGAAGTGATTCGTATGCTTTTCGAACGTGAAGAAAAATAATACATGAATATACAAAAAGTGACTGTCGGAATTTTCACAGTCACTTTTTTGATCGATAACACGATGCTTTCACGCAAAGTGTTTTTCTATTTATGACACTTTATTTTTACAAAATGTCTTTCTTTTACCCTTATTATTTTAGTGTAACGGCTCCTTTGTCGGAGTGCCGGCTTTCCTCGGATATGCTTTCGGTGTATGTTTTTCCTTATCGATCACAACAAAAGATCGTTTCTGCTCATACAGATCAAATTTATACACATCCGTCACTTTTCCACCCAGAACGAAAACAGCTTTTTTTGCCTCTGCTACTTCTTCCTCAATACTGCCAGACTTATAGGAAATAAATTTTCCTCCAACCTTCACAAATGGGATGCAGTATTCACTGAGTGAAGAAAGATTTGCAACCGCGCGGGAAACGCATACATCAAACTGTTCTCTGTAATCTTTATTTCTTCCCAGTTCTTCTGCTCTTGCATGAACGGCAGTAATATCTTTCAGTTCCAGTTCATCAATCACCTGGTTTAAAAACTTAATCCTTTTGTTTAAGGAATCGGCAAGCACTAACTCTAAATTTGGAAATGCAATCTTAAGTGGGATTCCCGGAAATCCTGCCCCGGTTCCAAGATCTAAAATTTTAGCATCAATTTTTAGATCATATACACGGCACAAAGAAAGACTGTCTAAAAAATGTTTTTCTACCACCTCATCAAATTCCGTGATGGCGGTCAGATTCATTACCTTATTCGTTTCTACCAGAAGTTCATAGTACTTAAGGAACTGACTGATCTGTTTCTCGTTCAACTCGATCTGAAGTTCTTTTAATCCATCTTTAAACTGTTCCAGATTATAACTCATTCTGATCTCCATTCTCTCTTAGTATGCATATCCAACACTCATATCTCGATATACTTTTTTCTTTTATAAAATACCATTGCCGTTACAGATATGTTTCGTCTTTCTATCATTCTGCAGACTCTTTCTCATGATATTTCATCTGCTCCATATACACAAGTAACACTGACACATCCGCCGGTGATACTCCCGAAATACGGGATGCCTGTCCGATGGAAGTCGGTGAATAGGTCTTTAATTTCTGACGTGCCTCAATACGCAGACTCGGTACATCATCATAGTTAAAGTTTTCCGGAATCTTTTTCTTTTCCAGTTTTTTAAAGCTCTCGACCTGTTTCATCTGACGCTTAATGTAGCCATCATATTTGATGCTGATGTTTACCTGCTCGGCAACTTCTGCCGGAAGATCCGGTCGCTCCGGATCAATCGGTGCAAGTTTATCATAATCCAGTTCCGGTCTGCGGATCAGTTCTGTTAAAAATGTTCCAGTGTTCAGAGGAATACTATCGTAACTTTCCAGTAATTCCTGTACTTTTTTATTTGCGCCGATCTTTACTTTCGCCACTCGCTCGATTTCCTGTGCAATCAGTTCTTCCTTTTTACATACCCAGTCATAACGCTCTTTTGAAATCAGGCCAATTTCATAACCTTTTTTCGTCAGGCGCAGATCTGCATTATCCTGTCTCAACAGCAGACGATACTCCGCACGCGAAGTCATCATCCGGTATGGCTCATGATTTTCTTTGGTCACAAGATCATCAATCAGTACTCCAATATAAGCCTCCGAGCGGTCTAAAACCAGTGGTTCTTTTCCTAAAATGCTCATAGCCGCATTGATACCTGCAATCAGTCCCTGGCATGCTGCTTCCTCATAGCCGCTGCTTCCGTTAAACTGTCCACCGGAAAAAAGTCCTTTAATCTTTTTAAATTCCAATGATGCATAAAGCTGGTTTGGGTTAATGCAGTCATACTCAATTGCATATGCATTTCGCACGATTTTTACATGCTCCATTCCAGGCAGTGTGCGGTACATCTCATGCTGCACATCTTCCGGCAGGGAAGATGACATACCACCGACATACATCTCATTGGTATTGATTCCTTCCGGCTCAATGAAAATCTGATGGCGGTCCTTATCTGCAAATTTTACTACTTTATCCTCGATTGACGGGCAGTAACGCGGACCGGTTCCCTCAATGATTCCAGCATAAATCGGGGAACGATCCAGATTTGCACGGATGATCTCATGCGTCTTTGGATTCGTATACGTCAGCCAGCAGGAAACCTGATCAATCTGCACATCCTCCGGATTTGTCGTAAAAGAAAACGGAACTACCCTCTCATCCCCTTTTTGCTCCTGCATTTTTGAAAAATCCAGAGAACGCTTATCCACTCTCGCAGGTGTTCCCGTCTTAAAACGGAACATCTCGATTCCATGTGCTTTCAAGGAATCCGTGAGATGATTTGCTGCCATCAGACCATTCGGTCCGGTATAAGTAATCATCTCTCCGGTCAGACAACGCGCTCTCAAATAAGTTCCCGTACAGAGCACAACTGCCTTACAATGATAAACTCCACCGGAAACAGTCTTTACCCCGGTAATTTTCTGAAGCTCACCATTAATCTCAACCATCTGTCCATCTTTTTTTTCTACAGCAGCAGAATTTGCCGGAACTGTAATGATCTCCGCCACTTCCGCCTGCCGGATTGTAAGATGCTCTGTGTTCTGAAGCGTTTTCCGCATTTCCATGCTGTAATTCACTTTATCTGCCTGTGCACGCAGAGAATGTACCGCCGGCCCCTTGGACTTATTTAACATCTTCGACTGTATAAACGTCTTGTCAATGTTGATACCCATCTGTCCGCCGAGTGCATCGATTTCTCTTACAAGATGGCCTTTTGAACTTCCTCCAATATTCGGATTACAAGGCATCATCGCAATACTGTCCACGCTGACCGTAAAAATAATTGTTTCCAGTCCAAGCCTTGCACATGCCAGTGCCGCCTCACATCCTGCATGCCCAGCACCCACAACTACCACATCATAATTTTCTTCAATCGCAGGCATCTTTTATCCTTCTTTCTAAATTATCTTAAATCAAATCCAGCACACTGGAAGAATGCTGCTTTACCTCTCTTACAGTTCTTGCCAACACGCCAGAAGAATGCCGCTTTTGCATTCTTCCAATAGTTGTCGTCCAATGGCGACAACTATTTGCCCATACAGAATTTACTAAATATCTCATTCACCAGATCATCTTCGACTGCCTCACCAACGATACTTCCCAGTTCTTCATATGCATTCATCAGATCAATGGAATAAAAATCTTCCGGCATTCCGTCTAAGATACTCTGCACCACTAAATTTAAACTATTCCGTGCTTCCTGTAAAGCGGTTTTATGGCGAATGTTTGTGATATACACCTCATCATTAAATGTAACCTCTCCAGTGAAAAACATCTCACGGATTGTCTCCTCAAGTTCCTCAATGCCAGTCTGTTCTTTGGCAGAGATTGCAATCATTTTTTTATCCAGATGTTTTCTGATCGATTCGCTGTCGGTAACCGGTGTAAGATCTGACTTATTCAAAAGAACAATCGCTTTTCTGTCCTTTAAGAGTTCCATGATTTCAAAATCATTTTCATCCAACTGTGTCGATGTATCCACAACATAAATTGCCAGATCTGCCTCATTTAAATATTTTTTTGCACGATCCACGCCGATCTTTTCCACAACATCGTCCGTCTCACGGATTCCCGCTGTATCGATCACATTTAAAATGATTCCATTTAAGTTGATCTGTTCTTCCAGTACATCCCTCGTGGTACCAGCAATATCTGTAACGATAGCACGCTCCTCTCCCACGAGCGTATTTAAAAGAGATGATTTTCCGGCATTCGGTTTTCCAATAATGACGGTAGAAATACCCTCTTTTAAAATTTTTCCATTGTCACTGTTTGCAAGAAGCTTTTGAATCTCTTTCTGCGCTTCTTCCACAATTCCATGAAGTGTTTCCGGATATCCATCTAAACTGATGTGCTCCGGGTCATCTAATGCAGACTCAATAAATGCGATCTCATGCAGCAATTTTTCACGGACTTTCCTTACTGCAGCCGAAAGTGAACCGGAAAGCTGTTGTTCTGAACTCTTTAATGCAAATTCATTTTTCGCATGAATAATATCTATGACAGACTCTGCCTGTGCAAGATCGATCCGTCCATTTAAAAATGCCCGTTTTGTAAACTCTCCCGGCTCTGCCGGACGCGCACCATATTTGATTACTGTCTCAAGCACCCGTTTCATGACATACACACCACCGTGACAGTCAATTTCCACGGTATCCTCTTTGGTGTAACTTTTTGGTGCCCGCATCAGTACAACCATAACTTCATCGATCACTTCATCCCCATCTTTGATATGACCATAATGAATCGTATGTGTCGGCATATCAGATAATTTTTTTCCGTTTTTCATTGAAAAAATACGGTCGACAATCCCGACTGCCTCATCTCCACTGATTCTTATTATACCAATTCCTGAACTTGACATAGCTGTTGCAATCGCAGCAATCGTATCTGTTCGCATAATACCTCATTTCCATATACAAAAAAATTCGTGGACGTTTTCTTTATCCGCCACGAATTTTTCTGTGTCATTCATCACACACGGATGAAAACCTGTTTACTGTCTCTTTAATGTTACAACAACATGACGATAAGGTTCGTCTCCTTCGCTGTGTGTTGTCACAAACTTATCATTCTGCAAGGTAGAATGAATCACTCTTCTCTCATAAGGATTCATCGGCTCTAAAGAAACCGGACGTTTTGTTCTCTTTACCTTGTATGCAATATTCTTTGCAAGATTCTCTAATGTCTCTCTTCTTCTCTTGCGGTAATCTTCCGTATCAATTTTGACTTTTACAAAGCTCTCTGCATTTTTATTAACAGCAAGATTGGTCAGGTACTGGAGAGAATCTAAGGTCTGTCCTCTTTTTCCGATCAGAACGCCCATGTCATCACCTTTTAAATCAACATTGATCACATTGCTGTTTTCCTCTGCAGTCATAACGATCTCAACTTTTAAATCCATCGCTTCGAATACTTTATTTAAGAAATCTTTGATATCATCATTCACAGAATATTTCTTGCGTACTTTGATAACTGCATCTTTTCTTCCGATGCCGAGAAATCCGTTATTTCCTTTTTCAACGATCTCATATTCGATTCTGTCACTGGTTGTCCCCAGTTTTACCAGTGCTTCTGTGATTGCTTCATCGACTGTTTTTGCTGAAATTTCAATATATTCCATATCCAAAACCCCTGTCCTTTCTTATTATTTTCTGCTGTTTTTCTCATTAAAATCGCGGACCATGTTTGCTTTTGCGGCCATACTTCCGGCTTTTGCCTTTGATTTTGCGGCATTTGCTTTCTCTAATTCAAGCTCGCGCTGTGCCTCACTCATGTTAGACTTCTTCTCTTCTTTTTTCGGTTCATCAATTTTTCTTGTATTGATCTTAGCAGCATTGGAAATCTGATTTTCAGCGATTCCCATTTTTTCACGTTTCTTCTTTGCCTTTTCCTGATTCTTCTTAATAATATCCTCAAGATTGATTTTCTCAAAATGTTTATTTAAGAAAAACTGCTGAACGCTTCGTACTACGGCACCGGCAATCCAGTAAATACCAAGACCTACAGGAACGGTAAAACACATTACAAATGAAAAGATCGGCATAGTGCGGTTCATCATTTTCATCTGCTGTGCAGCCATATCATTATCGCTATTTCCGTTAGACGGAGCAGCCTGCGGCATCAGCTTAATGTTAAGTACCTGGGTCAGATAAGAAATAACCGGTACAAGAAGTGCTAATACTACAAACAGGAAGTTATGTGACGCAAAGTTCGTCGTCATGACCTGCCATGGTGTATCTGAAATATTCAGTCCCAGAAAGTTGTTTACATGTGAAACTGTATCATAAGTCGCATTGATGGTATCCGTCAAAGAAGGAAATGCACTCTTTAAGTTTTCCCATCCCGCTGAATTCATTTTGTATAAAACATCAACAATAGAGTTCGAAAGTGCAGTCGGATCTGACACTGTAAAATCTGCTGCCGGTGTGGTCATAACTCTTAAATCTGTAACGAGCTGAGTCATCTTATCCTGATAACCGCTTGTTGCCATAATTCCATCAACCAGCGTAGAGAAATTGTTCTTTACACCGGATACATATGCCGGAACATTTAAAAATACACGGTAAAGAGCAAACAACAATGGCATCTGGATCAGCATCTGCACACAGCTTCCCATCATGGAAACACCGTATTTTTCATATACTGCCTGTGTTTCTTCCTGCATTGCCATCATGGATGCCTGATCTTTTTTTCCGTTATATTTTTTCTGGATCGCCTGAAGTTCAGGCTGCATCTTCTGTGATAACTTTGAAAATTTCTGCTGTTTGTAAGTTAACGGGAACAAAATAGCGTAGATCACGATAGTAAAGATAATGATGGAAAGACCAACATTCTCAATACCGATCATTGACATCAACGCATAAATACCATTCATTACCCAGCCAAGTACTTTGGCGATCGGTCCTAAAATAGCACCATTGTATGCTGTTAATAACATATCTGACACTTGTAAATACCTCCACTATGGAACTGGATCATATCCACCTTTTGAAAAAGGATTACATCTTAAGATTCTCCATAAAGCAAGTGCTCCCCCTTTTAGAGCTCCGTACTTTTCAACTGCCTCCAACCCATATAAAGAACAGGTCGGGCAATATGGACACTTGGTCGTTTTCATCGGAGAAAGATATTTTCTATAAAACTTAATTAAAGCAATTAATATTTTTTTCAAAATGATTCCATCTTCTTTTTTCTGCAATTAACGATTGATTACTTTGTGAAGACCTCCAAGATGCAGCAGGGCACTCTCTGTTTCATGATAACTGATATCGCGCGCCGTACTTCTTGCGATGACTACAATGTCCAAACCATTATTGAACATGTCTTCATGTAGTCTGTAACTCTCCCGGATCAGCCGGGTCAGATGATGTCTGATAACACTGTTTCCAACTTTTTTACTGACGGATATGCCAAGACGATTTCCTTCTGTATGATTTTCCAGAACATACATTACCAGATAACGGTTCGCATAGGATTTTCCCTGCCTGTACACTTTCTGGAAATCACTGTTCTTTTTTAATGATTCCGAAAACTTCATCCTAGTATGCCCTTTCTGATTATTTACCTAAGGCACCAACTACCTTCTGTCTGTTTGAAGGTCTCTGCTTACTTTACCCATAAAATATCTTTGAATGAACAAATAGGTGGTACAAAATGCACCACCTCATTATTCATCCATTCTTCTTAAGGAAAGAAAAGACCACAAAAATGTGGCCTATGCTGATAATTTCTTTCTTCCTTTTAATCTTCTAGCAGCCAATACTTTTCTTCCGCCTGCTGTGCTCATTCTGCTTCTGAAGCCATGAACTTTTGATCTCTGTCTTTTCTTCGGCTGAAATGTCATCTTCATGTTATATCCACCTCCTCTGCCTGGCATTCACCATCATCCTGAAATGACGATGCGATAGAAAACGTCCTAAGACGCATATTCTCAGTTAAAAAACATCATTTTCAATTATAGCAGAAAAATGTTTCAAGTCAAGCACTAAAATTTTGTTTGACCTCATTTTACTTATCTACATTTCAACATTTATCCATTTGTGGAAAATGTTGACCACTATATATATAAGGAAGAAACTCTATCATCCTATATCTTGTTATTTGCTTTTCCACAGTTATCCCCCGAAAATGTTAAAAAATGTGGGTTGAAGAATGCCGATTTTTAGCGGTTTCGCAAAGTTATCCCCAATTTGTGGATAACTTGTGGATATTTTATGGATAATCCACGGATAATCTGTTTATAAACAGGATAATCCCTTATATTTCGCGGTCTATAACTTTTTTCGACTTATTCACACATATTTTTTCCCTTCATGCAAATTTTTATTATTCAGGCTTTCTATTTTGCCCAAATTGGGGTTTTTTTGCATTCACCCTAACTTAAAATACCCTGTACAAACTTTTCATTGATAAAAGCAAAAAAATAGTGTAGGATAGAACTATGTAGGATTTTTTATCAGGAGCGTACAAATTTGGGCGTAAGCTCATATTTGTTATGCGCAAAATACAGCGCAAAAATGAGGATTAAAATGGATAAAATTTTAGAAAAATGGGACGAGATTCTCTCAACCGTCAAACATGAGCATGATATCAGTGATATTTCTTTTGATACCTGGATTCGCCCGCTCGAAGTTTACGGCGTCGAGGGCAGCACTTTATATATACTGGTTCCATCGGAACAGATGACCCTAAGCTATATTTCAAAAAAATATTATCTTCCTTTAAAGGTAACGATTGCAGAACTTACGGGGACAGAATACGAAATCAAGTTCATCCTGCCGGAACAGACAAAAAATATCCGCACCGGCAATAGCGGCGTACCGAAAAAAAATGCACTTTCCGAAAAGGCGGACAGATCAAATCTGAATCCGAACTATACATTCGACACGTTCGTCGTCGGCAGCAATAACCGTTTTGCGCAGTCGGCGTCACTTGCCGTTGCTGAATCTCCGGGTGAAGCATACAATCCTCTCTATATTTATGGAGGACCGGGACTTGGAAAAACTCACCTTATGCATTCCATCGGTCATTTTATATTAGAGAGAAACCCGAACGCAAAAGTACTTTATGTTACATCCGAAGAATTTACCAACGAAGTAATCGAGTCGATTCGAAGTGGTAATGCTTCCGCTATGAACAAACTTCGTGAAAAGTATCGTACGATTGATGTATTAATGGTCGATGACGTTCAGTTTATCATCGGTAAGGAAAGTACACAGGAAGAATTTTTCCATACATTTAATGCACTCCACTCTGCCGGCAAGCAGATTATTTTAACATCCGATAAACCGCCAAAAGACATGGAAACCTTAGAAGACCGGATTCGTTCACGTTTCGAATGGGGTCTTATTGCTGATATCGGAACTCCAGACTACGAAACACGAATGGCTATCCTGCGAAGAAAAGTTGAAGCAGACGACATGAAACTCAGCGATGAGATTCTTAATTATATTGCAACTAACATTAAATCCAACATTCGTGAACTTGAAGGAGCTTTAAACAAACTTCTGGCATATTCCAATCTTGAAAAAACAGATATCACAATGGAAATTGCCATGAAAGAACTTCAGAATATTATTACACCGGACAAGCCAAGAGAGATCACGCCACAGCTTGTAATTGAAGTTGTCACCGAACATTTCAATATTTCGCTAGATCAGATGATCTCAAAAAACAGAAGTAACGAAATTGCCAGACCAAGACAGATTGCAATGTACCTCTGTAAGAATATGACAGATATACCGCTTGACTCGATCGGACAGTTACTTGGGGGAAGAGACCATTCCACCATTATTCATGGTATCAAAAAAATTGCCGATGAATACGAATCAAACGAAAATACACGCAATTTAATAGAAACTATCAAGAAAAAAATCAATCCTAACTAAAGTTATCAAGGTTTTTCGAAGTTATACACAAAAAATTGTTGATATCTTGTTAAATTAACGTGAATTCCGTATGGACAAGTCTCATTTTCATGTTTAAAACCTGTTTAAGACATTTATGAGCCTCATCCTCAATTCACATCATTTCAAGATAATTTCCGCATGGTTTTCACAGGGTTATACCACCTCAAATTTTTTTTAACCCCTTGAAAATTAAGGCTTTCTACGGTTATCAACTTATGAACAGCCTCTAAGACGACTACGGCGGATTTCTATTTATTTTTTTATGAACACGTTTTGGCGAGCCACTACGTTTCATCAGGAAGGAGTTATCTACAACATGAAATTAATTTGTTCTAAATCTAATCTGTTACATGGTGTTAATATTGTTTCAAAAGCAGTTCCTACCAGAACTACCATGGCGATCTTAGAATGTATTCTGATCGATGCTTCTGCAAACGAAATTAAACTTACTGCAAATGATATGGAACTTGGGATCGAAACAAAGATCGAAGGCGAGATTGCAGAACGTGGTGTAATCGCACTGGATGCAAAAATCTTTTCCGAGATTGTCCGTAAACTTCCAGACAGTGATGTTACGATCGAAACTGATGCATCCTTTAAAACAACTATTACATGTGAAAAAGCAAAATTTAACATTGTCGGTAAATCCGGTGATGATTTTTCCTATATTCCGTACATTGAACGTAACGAACCAATCGTTATGTCCCAGTTCACCTTAAAAGAAGTCATTCGCCAGACTATTTTCTCCATCGCTGACAATGACAACAACAAATTAATGACAGGTGAGTTGTTCGAGATCGAAGAAAACGATCTTAAGGTTGTCTCCCTCGACGGACACCGTATTTCGATTCGCAACATTGAATTAAAAAATAATTATTCTCACAAAAAAGTTGTCGTTCCCGGAAAAACACTTCAGGAAGTCAGCAAAATCCTTCCGGGTAGTGCAGAAGATGAAGTATCTATTTTCCTGACAGACAATCACATCGTTTTTGAGTTTGAAAATACGACAGTCGTTTCCCGTCTGATCGAAGGTGAATACTTCAAGATTGAACAGATGTTATCTTCTGATTACGAAACAAAAGTAAAAATAAACAAACGTGAGCTGTTAGACTGTATTGACCGTGCAACACTTCTTGTCAAAGAAGGTGATAAGAAACCGATCATCATGAACATCACAGATGGAACGATGGAATTAAAAATCAATTCCTTTATTGGTTCCATGAATGAAGATATCGATATTGCCAAAGAAGGAAAAGATATTTTAATTGGCTTTAATCCAAAGTTTTTCATTGATGCGCTGCGAGTAATCGATGAAGAAGAAGTAACACTTTACATGGTCAATCCGAAAGCACCATGTTTTATCAAGGATGATGAAGGTACATTTATTTATCTGATTCTTCCGGTTAACTTTAATGCAGCTGCAAACTAATTATTTTTATAGAATTTGAAATCTATGATTGATATTGCCCAAAGGGCGATAGAAAGGAATTCCATGATAGAGATTCAGATCAGAGAATCAGATGAATTTATAAAACTTGGACAGGCTTTGAAAAAAGCCGGTCTGGTGGAATCCGGAGTTGACGCAAAATTTGTCATCCAGGACGGTTTAGTAAAAGTTAATGGCGAAACAGAATATCAGCGTGGAAAAAAAATCCACGATGGTGATGTGATTTCCTACAACGGAGAAACGGTGAAAGTCTCAAAATGATCATTCAATCCATTGAATTGAACAATTTCCGCAATTATGAAAATCTCCAGATTTCGTTTGATGAAGGGACTAATATTTTATTTGGTGATAATGCGCAGGGAAAAACCAATATCTTAGAAGCTGCTTACTTAAGTGGAACTACCAAATCCCACAAGGGAAGCAAAGATAAAGAGATGATCAGGTTTGGAACAAACGAAGCACACCTTCGGACTATGGTTTTAAAAAAAGGCAAACAATATCAGATTGACATGCATTTAAAACACAACCGTTCCAAAGGAATCGCTGTAAATAAAATACCAATGAAAAAAGCGAGTGAGCTTTTTGGAATATTGAACATTGTATTTTTTTCGCCAGAAGATCTGAATATCATAAAAAATGGTCCATCAGAGCGCAGACATTTTCTGGATGCTGAGTTATGTCAGTTAGATAAGATCTATTTATCTGATCTGTCGAACTATAATAAAATTCTGAATCAGCGAAATAAACTGTTAAAAGATATGGTTTATCGTCCTGAATTATCGGATACACTTCCGGTATGGGATATGCAGCTTATTGATACCGGGAAAAAAATCATCAGGCGCAGGGAACAGTTTGTAAAAGAACTAAATGAAATTGTTCATGAAATACACTACCGGATATCAGGTGGGAAGGAAGAACTTTTTCTGTCCTATGAACCAAGTGTTTCGGCAGATATGATGGAGCAGGAGATAGAGCGGGTAAGGCAGCGTGATCTGAAAATGTGTCAGACATCCGTAGGACCACACCGTGATGATCTGCTTTTCTCTATTGCAGATGTTGATATCCGCAAATTTGGTTCACAGGGACAGCAGAGAACATCTGCACTCTCTTTAAAATTATCCGAGATAGAGCTGGTAAGAAAATCAATCCATGATACTCCGGTACTTTTACTGGATGATGTCTTATCAGAATTAGACAGCAGTCGTCAGAATTATTTGTTAAACAGTATATGTGACACCCAGACAATTATTACCTGTACCGGTCTGGATGAATTTATCCGTAACCGGTTCGAGATCAATAAAGTTTTTGAGGTAATAAGTGGTCAGGTATTTGAAAAAGGTCAGGTTATAGAAAGGCAAGGTTAGCAGAATGGCAACAGAGAAAATTGAAAATCCAAATGAATACGGAGCTGACCAGATCCAGATTCTGGAAGGACTTGAAGCAGTTCGTAAGAGACCAGGTATGTATATCGGCAGTACATCGGCGAGAGGACTCCATCATTTGGTCTATGAGATTGTAGATAATGCCGTGGATGAGGCACTTGCCGGATATTGTAAAAACATAGAGGTTACCATTAATCCGGATAATTCTATTACAGTCGAAGATGATGGACGTGGTATTCCGGTTGGAATGAACCATAAGGCTGGAAAATCAGCACTTGAAGTTGTATATACAGTTCTTCATGCCGGCGGAAAGTTCGGCGGTGGCGGATATAAGGTATCAGGTGGTTTGCACGGTGTAGGTGCATCAGTCGTAAATGCGCTCTCCACCAAACTTTGTGTCGAAGTGTATAAAGAGGGACAGGTTTATTTTCAGAGTTATCATATCGGAAAACCGGATGAACCGGTCAAAGTGATCGGAACCTGCGATCCGGAGAAACACGGCACAAAGGTTACATTCCATCCAGATCCGGATATCTTTGAGGAGACTGTTTATGATTATGATACTTTAAAACAGCGTCTTCGTGAGACTGCGTTTTTAACAAAAGGACTTCGCATCGTACTTACGGATACGAGAGAGGAATCCCATCATTGTCATGAGTTTCACTATGCCGGTGGTATCAAGGAATTTGTCACTTACTTAAACCGCAGCAAGGAGGCATTGTACCCGGATGTCATTTACTGTGAGGGAACCAGGGATGGTGTGTATGTCGAAGTTGCCATGCAGCACAATGATTCCTACAACGATGCGACCTACAGTTTTGTAAATAACATCATTACGCCGGAAGGTGGTACGCACCTCGCCGGATTCCGTAATGCGCTGACGAAAACATTTAATACTTACGCGAGAGCAAATAAGATTTTAAAAGATTCGGAACCAGCACTGACCGGTGACGATATCCGAGAGGGACTGACTGCGATCATCAGTATCAAGATTGAGGAGCCGCAGTTTGAGGGACAGACAAAACAGAAACTCGGAAACAGCGAGGCGCGTGGAGCAGTGGATTCCGTGGTAAGTGAGCAGCTCACATATTTCTTAGAGCAGAATCCTGCAGTTGCAAAGAGTATCTGTGAAAAATCTCTGCTTGCGCAGCGTGCGAGAGAGGCAGCGAGAAAAGCGCGTGACCTGACCAGAAGAAAAACAGCCTTGGAAGGTACTTCCTTACCTGGAAAACTTGCAGACTGTTCGGACAAAGATCCGAAAAACTGTGAGATCTTTATCGTCGAGGGAGATTCCGCGGGTGGTTCTGCAAAGACAGCAAGAAGCCGTGCAACACAGGCAATTCTTCCTTTGCGTGGTAAAATCCTGAACGTGGAAAAAGCGAGACTGGATAAAATTTACGGCAATGCCGAGATCAAAGCAATGATCACTGCATTTGGTACCGGAATTCATGAAGACTTTGATATTTCCAAGCTGCGTTATGACAAGATCATTATTATGACGGATGCCGATGTCGATGGTGCTCATATTGCGACACTGATGCTGACATTTTTATACCGTTTTATGCCGGAACTCATCAAGCAGGGGCATGTATATCTTGCAACTCCGCCGCTTTACAAGATTGAGAAAAATAAAAATATCTGGTATGCGTACGATGACGCTGAATTAAACAATATCCTGATTGAGATCGGACGTGATGGCAATAACAAAATCCAGCGTTACAAAGGACTTGGAGAGATGGATGCCGAGCAGCTCTGGGAGACGACTATGGATCCGGAAAAACGTATTTTAAAACGTGTCATGATCGATGAGGAAAATTCTTCGGAGATTGATGTGACATTTACGACTTTGATGGGTGACAAGGTAGAACCGAGACGTGAGTTTATCGAGGAAAATGCAAAGTATGTACAGAATCTGGATATTTAACAGATAGGTGCAGCCGGATTTTTAGAAGATGTGATCCGTTTGCAGAAGTTCGGATGACAGAGACGAGTTAGAAATGGAGAAGAAATCAGATGGATGATAAAATTTTTGATCAGATTCATGACGTCGATTTGAAAAAAACGATGGAAACATCCTATATCGATTATGCCATGAGTGTTATCGCGCAGCGTGCGCTCCCTGATGTAAGGGATGGTTTAAAACCGGTACAGCGCCGTGTGCTTTACTCAATGATAGAGCTGAACAATGGTCCGGATAAGCCGCATCGTAAATGTGCGCGTATCGTCGGTGATACGATGGGTAAATACCATCCGCACGGAGACAGTTCTATTTATGGAGCTCTTGTAAATATGGCACAGGAGTGGTCGACCAGATATCCGTTAGTTGACGGTCATGGAAACTTTGGTTCCGTGGACGGTGACGGCGCGGCTGCCATGCGATATACGGAGGCACGTCTCAGTAAAATTTCCATGGAAATGCTTGCCGATATTGGAAAAGACACCGTTGATTTCGTTCCAAACTTTGATGAGACGGAGAAAGAACCTACCGTTCTGCCATCCCGTTATCCGAACCTTTTAGTAAACGGAACTACCGGTATTGCCGTTGGTATGGCAACAAATATTCCGCCGCACAACCTGCGCGAAGTCATCAATGCCGTAGTAAAGATCATTGACAACAAAGTCGAGGAGGACCGCGATACCGATATCAAAGAATTACTCTCTATCGTCAAGGGACCGGACTTCCCTACCGGAGGCATGATTCTTGGAACAGCCGGGATTAATGAGGCTTACCGTACCGGACGTGGAAAAGTCCGTGTGCGTGCAATTACAGATATAGAACCAATGCAAAACGGCAAAAACCGTATCGTGGTAACCGAACTTCCGTATATGGTCAACAAAGCGAGACTGATCGAGAAGATCGCCGAGTTAGTCCGCGATAAAAAAGTGGATGGAATCACAGATCTGCGTGATGAGTCCGACCGCCAGGGTATGCGTATCTGTATCGAACTCCGCCGTGATGTCAATCCGAATGTCGTATTGAATTTACTTTACAAACATACACAGCTTCAGGATACATTTGGTGTGATCATGTTAGCGCTTGTCAATAACGAGCCGAAGGTATTAAACCTCTACGACATGTTAAAGTATTACCTGATCCATCAGGAAGAGGTCGTTACCAGAAGAACCAAATACGAATTAAACAAAGCGGAAGAGCGCGCCCACATTTTAGAGGGATTGCTGATCGCACTTGACAATATAGATGAAGTCATCAGCATCATAAGGAGCAGCCAGAATACGCAGGAAGCAAAATCACGTTTGATCGAGCGTTTCTCCTTAAGCGATGCACAGTCACAGGCAATTGTAGATATGCGTCTGCGTGCACTGACAGGTTTGGAACGTGAGAAACTCGAAGCAGAGTATGCAGAGCTGATGGACCGCATTGCAGAACTGCGTGCAATTTTGGCAGACAAGAAAAAACTGCTCGGCGTGATCCGTACGGAGATTCTGCTTATTGCGGATAAATACGGCGATGACAGAAGAACATCGATCGGATTTGACGAGTACGACATTTCCATGGAGGATCTGATTCCAGTAACAAACACTGTCATTACCATGACAAAATTAGGTTACATCAAGCGCATGAGCCTTGACAATTTCCGCGCACAGAACCGTGGTGGTAAGGGAATCAAGGGAATGGAGACGATCGATGACGATTACATCGAAGAACTTTTGATGACGACATCCCATCACTACATGATGTTCTTCACAAACACCGGACGTGTATACCGTATCAAGGCTTACGAGATTCCGGAGGCAAGCCGTACCGCAAGGGGAACTGCGATCGTAAACCTGCTCCAGCTCCAGCCGGGCGAGAAGATTACGGCAGTTATCCCGATTCGTGAATACACGGAAGGACATTTCCTGTTCATGGCGACAAAGAAAGGCATTGTGAAGAAAACACCGATCACCGACTATGCAAATGTCAGAAAGACAGGACTTGCTGCGATCAGTTTAAGGGAAGATGATGAGCTGATCGAGGTAAAAAAGACAGATAACAATCAGGATGTTTTCTTAGTGACGAAATATGGTCAGTGTATCCGGTTTAAAGAGACAGATGTAAGAAAAACAGGCCGTACTTCCATGGGAGTCATCGGTATGAATCTTACGGATGGGGATGAAGTTATCGGTATGCAGATGCAGTCCCAGGGGGATGCACTCATGATCGTTTCAGAAAAAGGTCTTGGAAAATGTACACTGATCTCCGAATTTACCACGCAGAACCGTGGCGGTAAGGGTGTAAAATGTTACAAGATCACCGAAAAGACTGGAAATATTGTCGGCGTGAAAGCGGTAAACCAGGACAATGAACTGATGCTGATCACCACCGAAGGAATTATTATCCGTATCAAAGTCAGTGATACAACGTTGCTCGGAAGAATTACTTCCGGTGTCAAACTCATCAACTTAGATGAGAATGTCACGGTGGCAAGTATCGCAAAAGTGCGTGAGGATAAGAGTCTGATCGACAATGCAGACACATCCGAACTGCTCAGTGAGGAGGAAGAAAAGGAAAGTGCAGCCATCGCTGCGGAAAATGCAAAAAAGGCATCGGTAGAAAATACAGAGACAGACGACGAGCTGATGAAAGAACTGTTAGAGCGCGCAGAGGCTGATGGTTCCGAGGATGAGGAAGAATAGATAACCGTATAGTGAAGAAAGGGCAGAAGCTGAATGGAAAAAACAGTGTATGAACTAATGCATGGCGAAAGAAAAGTAGCAGACATTGGGACGAACGGAGTATGCACAGTTTTGGACAGGGTGTTTCTGCCCTTTTCAATTTATCTGGAGGATACAGCAGAAAATGATGATCTCGATATCCGCATGGATAACCTCACAAATTTTTATTACTGGTGTGCAACCCGTGTTCTGACACTTGACCGTGTCTATGCAAAGGAAATTTTAAACAGTATCGGAGCACTGCAGGCGCAGACCGACCGTGACCGTGCCAAAATAGCGCTGTCCTATCACTGTCTGTCACTGACTGATATTTTCTGGGTCAGGGAAAAAGGGGAGAATATCACATTTGCGCAGATCAATCTTTTTGAAAATCATCTGGATAATGCACTTGTAGATATTTCCCTGCGCGGAAAACAGATGACAGTAGAGAACAGTTACCTGATCGCGGACGATCTTTCAACCAACGGCGTGTTTCCAAAAGCGTGGATCAGGGAAAAAAATTCGTTTTCCCTTTTGAAAGATGGAAACAGCAGGGCTGTGGAAAATGAAATCCTCGCAAGTAAGATCTGCCGCTGTTTTGACTGCAGACAGGTGCTCTATGAGGAAAGTATGTTTGACGGACAGAAAGTTTCAAAAAGCAGGATCATTACGTCGGTGGATTACAGCATGGTATCAATGGAGGCATTTGAAATCTATGCAGCAAATCATGACATTCACGTTATGGATTTCGTGTTAAAGCTGGATGCATATTCCTACTACATGATGAACCTGCTCGATTACCTGATTGGTAACACGGACCGCCACTGGGGAAACTGGGGATTTCTGGTGGACAACCGCACAAACCAGCCGGTACGCCTGTTTGACCTGATGGATCTCAACCAGACTTTTTTGGCATATGATACGCCAGATGGTGCAAACTGCATGACTACCGGAAACCGGAAAATGTCACAGCGTGAGGCTGCGGTGGAAGCAGTAAAAAATATCGGACTGAATCAGAAGGATGAGATCAAAGACGAGTGGTTCAAAGGCAGGGAAAAAGAGAGGGAGATGTTCTGGTGCAGATTTGGAATATTAAAGGAACAATGAAAAGCGTAAAAATCTGAAGTTGCAAAGAGCGTGGGTTATGGAACAATTTTAAGTGAACAAGATTACGAATTGTGGAAAATGAGGGAGCAGATTGAAAAATTTGTGGAAAACCATAAGGTAAAAACTGTTATGTGAGACTTTAGAAAAAATGGAAAAACAAAAAACTTTGTTGTATGATGAAATGAAGCAAAACAATTAAAATGGGGTAATGTAGAAAGGTGGTACAAGCATATGAACTTGACAGCAATTCAAAGCAAAGTCACAAGAGGAAATTATGTCAATGTAAAAAAATCTGTAATTTTATCTGCCGAAAAGGAACAGCCGGCGGAAAATAAAGTGACAGGGCAGCAGTCTGAAGTTACGCGTCCGGTACATACGATTGTTTCCGATTCATCCGCTGCAAATCCGGTCCGGGATAAACTGCAGTCTGAGAGTGAGCAGATTCAGGATGATGGAGTAAAAGATTTATTTCAGCAGATGGTAAATTCCTATAAAAATTTAAATCTGCATCTGGTTGAATCTGAGGAAGAATGCAAAGAGACCGAAGCAGCAAAAGACGGCGATCAGAATAAAAACAATATCATCAATGTAGATACAAAAGTCATTTTGTCTATGAAACAAAGCCAGGAATATGCAGAACGGGTTGATTATATTTTGCAGAATGCGAATGAAGTGACAAGCGGATTTATCGAAGATTGTATACAGCATGCAAAAGAACTTTCAAACGATGAGACAATCTGTACGGTAGGAAAAATTGAGACAAAGCTCATAGATGATGGTGGCAAACCGGCACTGGTCACATCCGTGCATTTTGAATATACATCGAAACATTCGGATGAAGTGAGGGAACACAGATGGGACGGAAATGTGGAAAACCTGAAAAAAGAATATATACAGAAAATAGCGGAAAAATTTGAGGACAGAATGGAAGAATTGTTAAGAGACAGGGAGGAAATATGAAAACCGGAAGAAGCAGAAAATATTATCTGATGGAAGCAGTTTTGATTCTGTTTAACATCTTGATCAATCTGATCATTTTTGCAGTTCCGCTCGCGGTAAATCAGATCATCAATGGAAAACTTGCACTGACGGATCGTGTGATAGCATTTATCATAGGGTTTATGCTGCTTGAGATTTGTATCCAGTTTGTCTATCTATTGATCGAGCTGCACATGCAAAAAGAGTACAAGAAAAATTTGTCGAAGGAAATTTACCAGAAAATCTATTCCATGAAATACGCATCAATCATAAAGTACGGTGCAACGTACCTGACGGAGCGGGCAGACTCGACGGTGCTCACATTGGCGAATCTGTATATTATGTCGGTCCCGATACTGACTGCAAAATCACTGGTTATTTTGTTGATTCTGTTATACTCCCTGACCATCAATATTTTTATTTTTCTGGTGATGCTGTTTATCTTGATACTCAATGTGGCTGGATTTTATATCCTGAATAAAAATTTACTGAAAAAATCAGCCGAGATGCAGCGGATTATTCCAAAGGAGCGAAAAGACATTTATCAGATCGCCAATCAGGTAGATTTTATCAAGCAGAATGAAGACAATACAAATCTGAATGACATACTTGAAAAACATTTAGAAATTATCGAACAGGAAAATAAAAGGGTAAATGTTTATGCGCGTGGGATGAGTGAAGTCATCGATTTTTTTAACATGTTCGCCCAAAACATTATTTTGATCGTGGTATTTTATATGTATCTGCAGGGGAATACAAAATTAAACAGCATTTTTACAATTTCGATTCTCATGTCGTATCTTTTACCTGCCATCTCAAATATTGTGAAGGTAAACCTGAATTTAAGAGAGGTAAAGGCAAGCCGGGAATTTTTACAGCTTGTGGAGGATGAGCAGGAACAGAGTGGAGATATAAAGATAGATCATATTGATGATGTCGCGGTCGATATGGAAAAACTTCAGACGATGGACGGGATCTTACTGGCAAAAGATATTCATATCCAGGCAAAAAAGGGAGATATCATTGGAATCGTGGGGGAGTCCGGTTGTGGAAAAACGACACTGATGAAAAGTATTTTAAAATTCTGGGATCAGAATACCGGAATTAAGATCAATGGAATCCCGCTGGAGAATATTGAAAACCATTCCCTTCGGAAACAAATGTCATTTTATTCGCAGAATGTGCCAATCATAACAGGTTCATTTTATGATAACTTAAACTTTGGGCGCAGGAAAATGGAACCGGAGGTATACCAGAACATTCGTTTTTTAGATAAATTTACAAAAGAACGTGATATCTTTACACCTTTTATTCTGGAAAATGGCAACAATCTGTCCGGCGGTGATAAACAAAGAATCGCACTGGCTAGAATGTATACCGAGGAGGCAGAGGTTCTGATTTTAGACGAACCGACAAGTTCACTGGATGAAACGACCGAAAAGGATATTTTAGATGGGATCAGCCACTGCCCGGATAAGATTATCTTTCTGATCACACATCGAAAAGAGAATTTGAGGTACTGTAATAAAATTTACCAGATCCGTGACAAAAGAATGGTAAGCGTGAAAAACGTTGATGAGTTATCAAAATAAGTCAGAACAAAAAAACAGGGTGGCAGCACCCTGTTTTTTTTACCATCCACCGCCTAAAACCGACCACCTGCCGCAAATCAGTAGAAACCGTTCCAGACATTGCCTATAATGACATCAGAAAGGAGGAAGTGAGAAAATGCAAATAGAAATAAAACTCGACGAATCCTGCAAAGAACCCAAGATCATCATCCATACAGACAAGATGACCGAAGAAGTATCGCAGATCGTAAAGTTGCTGTCGGAGGAAAAACCGGAAGTCTTTGCGGCGATTCACGAGAATGGCGAAATCATTTTGTTAGAACAGACGGAAATAATACGGATCTATGCAGAAAATGACAGGGTATATGCAAAGACAAAAGACGGCAGCTACCGGTTAAAGGCAAGACTGTATGAGTTAGAGGAGAGACTTAACAAAAAAATGTTTATCCGCATCTCCAATTCGGAGATCATTAACCTGAAAGAAGTAAAAAAATTTGACTTAAGTTTTTCCGGGACGATCTGTGTTTCGATGTCAGACAAAACAGCAACGTATGTTTCAAGGCGTTACGTCAGAAAAATCAAACAGGTATTGGGATTATAGAAATGGTGGTGTGTGTGAAAAATATATTTTTCATACACAGGAATGGAGGTTATCATGAAAAAAAGAATTTTATGCAGAGCGCTTATAGGTGCGCCGATCGGTCTGGCAATCAGTACTGCAATCACAATTTTTTCTTCACTCATATACGGTGACGGAAATTATTATCCGGTTGTCCCGGCATTGGTGGAGCAGTGTGGAAATGAAATTAATGCGGTCGTGGCGCAGATGATCGCATCTTTACTGTATGGTGCGGTCTGGGCGGGCGCGTCCGTGATATGGGAGATGGATGACTGGAGCCTGCTGCGGCAGACAGTGACTCATCTGCTGGCAGGTTCGATTGCAACATTTCCGGTTGCATATCTGATGTATTGGATGAAACATAGCATTGCAGGGGTCGTTGTGTATTTTGCGATATTTATCGGAATCTATGTTGGAATCTGGATCACATTATACAGCAGGGCAAAGAGAGAGGTCACAAAGCTGAATGAAAAAGTAAGTTTACAAAACCGGTAAGAGATCTGTTTTTTATTGCAAAACACCGCTCCATTTGCAGGTATTTTTCTAAAAAAAGAAATGATACATTGAAGAAAATGAGAAACTTGCAGGAGGGGGACTGCTGTATGGAACACAGGTTCTTACAGCAGCAAGGCAGAAAATGGAGAAAAATATAAAATTTGAACAGAACACACCGCTGTGGGATAACAGTCTTTCGATAGAAGAACGTCTTGACTATCTGACAGGGGCAATGACGCTTGAAGAAAAAATACACTGTCTGACAACCGGATGCCCTGACATTCCGAGGCTTGGAATCCGGGCAACTTATATGGGCGGTGAGGCTGCACACGGGATTGAGGCGAGACATGACCAGGCATTTAATAAAGGGGAGCCGGAGCCGACCACAGCTTTCACTCAGCCGATCGGTATGAGTGCGAGTTTTGACAGGGAGCTGATCAGAGAATGTGGTCGCGCTGTCGGCGAGGAAGCCAGGGCTTTGTATACAAGAAATGGTGGAGGCGGGCTCTGCCGCTGGGCGCCAACGATTGATATGGAGCGCGATCCGAGATGGGGAAGGACGGAAGAGTCATACGGCGAAGATCCGTATCTGACCGGAGAGATGGCGGGCGCATATATCCGCGGTATGAGGGGCGAGGATCCTTTTTATATCCGTTGCGGGGCAACGCTGAAACATTTTTACGCAAACAATGTGGAGAAAGACCGCATTAAGATTTCATCTTCCGTAGACAGGAGAAATAAAAACGAATATTATTTAAAACCGTTCAAAAAGGCGATCATGGAGGGCGGCGCGGAGGCAGTCATGACCTCCTACAATGAGATCAACGGGATTCCGGCGATCGTCAATGACGAGGTGCGCCATGTCCTAAAAGGCACATATGGACTGCCCGGGCATGTTGTTTGTGACGGAGGCGATTTTTCACAGACGGTGAACGACCATCATTTTTATCAGACGCACGGGGAAACACTGGCAAATGGATTAAAGGCTGGTGTTGACTGTTTCACGGATGATGGAGAGATTGTTTATGCTGCGGCAAGGGAGGCATTAGATAACGGCTGGATCACGGAAAAAGATATTGATGAATCGGTGCGCAATTCGTTCCGGACAAGGATAAGGCTTGGCATGTTTGATAAAGAGGGCGACTGCCCGTATCAGAACATGGGCGAAGAATATATCAACAATGAGGAACACAAACAACTTGCGCGTAAAATGGCGGATGAGGCGGTTGTCCTTTTGAAAAATGAAAATGAAATTCTTCCGTTTGATGAAAATACAGTAAAAAATGTAGCAGTAGTAGGTCCACTCTCTGATGTGTGGTACAAGGACTGGTATTGTGGCATCCCTCCTTATGAGGTTACTGTCTTAGATGGAATCAGAGAAGCATTTCCAAATGCAAAGATCAGTCATGAAACCGGTTTGTCTGAAATCCGTATCCGCCTGGCGGATCAAACCAGTGATAAATGCTATGTGGGACTGGATGAGAATACCCGGTTAAAACTGGTAATAAAAGAGCAGGCAGAAACATTTATTTTGAATGACTGGGGCTGTGGCAGCATGACCCTGGTGGCAAAAAGCAACGGCAGATTTGTCACTTTAGAGGAGGATACAGATATCATCAAGGCAGACAAAAAAGAGGCGTTTGGCTGGTTTGTCCGTGAGTTGTGGAATTTGAAGTGGGAAAAAAGCAGTTTTACACTGGAAAGCTGGAATAAGAAGCAGGTAATTGTGGATAAAGATGGTCATTTTTCCATCTGCGTGGATAATCCGCCGGCAAGATTTGAGATAGAGATCGTAAAAGACGGGAAAACTGCTGCGGAGAAAACAGCAAAAGAAGCTGATCATGTGATAGCAGTCATTGGCTGCAATCCGGTCATCAACAGCAAAGAGGAAGTTGACCGCACCACGATTGTACTTCCGACGGAGCAGGAAGAACTGGTAAAACGGGTGGCAGCAGTGAATCCGAACACCATTGTGGCTTTGATCAGCAACTATCCGTATGCCATCGGTGAATTGGAGAAAAATGTTCCGGCGATCCTGCTGTCTGCATCGGGCAGTCAGGAACTTGGACACGGAATCGCAGATGTGCTGACCGGAAAAGCAGCAGCTGCGGGACGATTAAATATGACATGGTACCGTTCGGATGAAGATCTGCCGGATATGAACGACTATGATATCATTCAGGGAAAACGCACTTACCAGTATTTTGACAGAGAAGTGCTCTATCCGTTTGGATATGGTCTGACTTATGCAGCATTTTCCTACGAAAAAATGCAGATCAAAAAAGAACGCGGCTGTATCAAAGTGAGCTGTTTTATCAAAAATACTGGGGAAAGAAGTGCTGATGAAATAGTACAGCTTTATGTGCATAAAAAGGGTTCCCGTGTGCAGCGTCCGATCCGGCAGCTTGTTGGGTTTGAGCGCATTCATGATATTCAGCCCAAAGAAACCAGAAAGGTCACATTTATGGTACAGTTGTGGGAGTTAGAATACTATGATGTGATCTCAGAGCGCATGATCTTAGAAGACGGAACATATCAATTTATGGCAGGCGCGTCATCACAGGATATCCGCTTAGAACAGAGTATTGAAATTGATGGAACGCATGCCGGAAAAAGAAATCCGTTCCAGGCAACTGCTGCCGACTGTTATGATGCATATGACCACATGTTTTTACATCGGGGAATCAACGGTTCATCCTGTGTGATCCCTGGCTGTGCCGGAGATGACCCGGATGAGATGAAAGAACAGCCGGTGAGTGGAAAGTTAATTTATCATGATTTTGTATTCAGCAAAAAGCCGCTCAGGCTGAACATCACGTTAAAAGTATTAGAACCGGTCAAGGTGACTGTGACAGGGAAAAATGTCGCAACGGTCACTGCAGAGCCGGTGGACTGTTACCGGATGTTAGAGATGGATCTGCCGGAAAATTTTATTGAAACCGGAAAACCGGAAACCATTCAGATCCAGGTGGAGGGAAAATGTAAGATATCCAAATTTGTGTTTGCCTAATAAAAAATTCACAATTGAACCGTGCGCAGTGAAGTGTTATAGTATGTTCTGGATGATATTCCGTATACAGGAAATCATACCAGAACATATTTTTTATCAGAAAAAGAGAATAAAACCAGGAAAACCGCTTGTATCCGTCAGTCGACGGAATGAGACAGTCGCATGCTGCTTCACAAAACGGGGAGTGAAATCCGGTTCACATTTTGCTCCGCCAGACAAAGGGGGAAAATCCCCTGTCCGTCAGAGGAGGATTGCATGCAGATCAGTTTTATTGGCGCCGGGAAGGTCGGCGTGTCACTTGGAAAATATTTTATCAGTAAGGGCAGGAAAGTAGGAGGTTATTATAGTCTGAGCCCAAAGTCTGCCGCATGGGCGGCAAATTTTACAAACACAAAGCAATATCAAAGTATCGAAGAAATCATTAGCAGCAGCGACATGATCTTTTTTACCGTGCCCGATGATAAAATCGGGGAAGTATGGGAGGTGGCAAAACCGTATGCCCACGGTAAAATCATTGCACACTGCAGCGGGATTCACAGTTCAAACATCTTTTCTGATATAGATCGTACTGGTAGTATGGCCTATTCTATTCATCCACTCTGTGCCGTCAGTGACAGGGAAACATCCTGGCAGGCACTTGGTGACGTACTGTTCACCATTGAGGGGGATGAGCGAAATATCTCCAATATCCAGAACATGTTTGCGCAGATGGGAAACCGGACGTGTTTTATTTCTGCGGAAAACAAAATCAAATATCATGCAGCGGCATCTCTGGCATCGAACCACATGACAGCGGTATTTTTTATGGCGCAAAAACTATTCTTAGAGTGTGGTTTTTCAATGCAGCAGGCAAACGAGGAATTGTACCGGCTTGCAAAAGGCAATCTGGAAAATATCCACGCACAGGGATGTATTAATTCCCTGACCGGACCTGTGGAGCGCGGGGACAAAAATACCGTACAGAAACATATGGATGCATTAGATGCTGACATGAAAAATGCCTATCTGGAAAATGCAAAGCAGCTTTTAGAAATCGCAGAGCAGAAAAATCCGGACAGAGATTATGCGGCAATGAGAGAAATTCTCATGCCGACAGAGATTGGAGAACAGTGTGAAAAATAAGTTTTTTCACACGCAAGATTTGTGCTTACGCACAAACTTGACATGCGCAGAAAACAGCGCAGGATTGGAGAATGACAATGAAAAACACAGTAGTAACTTTGCAGAAGCAAAAAGACGAGCACGACAAAATTACAATGGTGACGGCTTACGATTACACGACCGCGAAGATCATGGATGAATCCGGCGTGAATACGATCTTAGTCGGGGATTCACTTGGCATGGTCATGCTTGGCTATGAGGATACGTTATCCGTGACCATGGAAGATATGATCCATCACACGGCAGCAGTGACCAGAGGTGCAAAAAATGCATTTGTTGTTGCAGATATGCCGTTTATGTCCTATCAGACTTCCGTCTATGATGCAGTGGTAAACGCTGGGCGTCTGATGAAAGAGGGCAGGGCAAACGCAGTCAAATTAGAGGGCGGTGTGGAATTTGCCCCACATATCAAGGCAATCGCACAGGCATCAATCCCGGTTGTTGCACATCTTGGACTGACGCCGCAGTCGGTCAATGCGTTTGGCGGATTTAAAGTGCAGGGAAAAGACATTGAGGCGGCACAGAAGCTGATCGAGGATGCAAAAGCAGTCGAGGAGGCAGGCGCATGCATGGTCGTATTAGAATGTGTACCGGCAAAACTGGCAAAGAAAATCACGGAAATGCTGAAAGTTCCGACCATCGGTATCGGTGCAGGCGCAGACTGTGACGGACAGGTGCTTGTTTATCAGGATCTGCTTGCCATGTATGGGGATTTCCGTCCAAAATTCGTAAAAGTATTTGCAAATGTCGGCGATGCAATGCGTGAGGGAATGGCGGCATACATCAAAGAAACCAAAGAGGGAACTTTCCCTTCGGCAGAGCATTGTTTTAAAATAGACGATTCCGTGATCGAAAAATTATATTAGGAGGAACATACACATGAAAATCGTATCAACCATAAATGAAGTGAGAGAACAGGTAAAAGAATGGAAAAAAGAAGGGAATACGATCGGGTTTGTTCCGACCATGGGATATTTGCATGAAGGTCATGCGAGCCTTATCGATGCAGCACGTAAAAATAACGGCAAAGTAGTGGTCAGTATTTTTGTCAATCCGATCCAGTTCGGGCCAAACGAAGATTTAGACAGCTATCCGAGAGATTTAGAGCACGATGCAAAACTCTGTGAGGAACACGGCGTGGATCTGATCTTCCATCCGACACCAGAAGAAATGTATGGGGATAACTTCTACACCTTTGTGGATATGGATGTGCTCACAAAAGAACTTTGTGGATTAAGCAGGCCGGTTCACTTCCGCGGCGTTTGTACGGTCGTATCCAAACTGTTTAACATTGTGACTCCGGACAATGCATACTTCGGACAGAAGGATGCACAGCAGTTAGCAATCATCAAACGTATGGTAAAAGACTTAAATATGCCACTTTCCATCCACGGCTGCCCGATCATCCGTGAGGAGGATGGACTTGCAAAGAGCTCCAGAAATACATATCTTTCCCCGGAGGAGAGAAAAGCAGCACTCGTGCTGAGCCGCTCTGTTTTCCTTGGTGAAAAAATGGTGAAAGAGGGAGAACGCGACTGTAAAAAAGTCATCGTTGCAATGACTGAAGAAATCGAGAAAGAGCCGCTTGCGAAGATTGATTATGTCAAAATCGTAGACTTATCCACAATGCAGCAGATCGATACCATAGAGCACGGCATACTTGCAGCAATGGCAGTATACATCGGAAAAACCAGACTGATTGACAACTTTATGATCGAGGACTAGAAAAGAGGAAAAAATGACTATTTCAATGTTAAAAGGAAAAATCCACCGCGCGACCGTAACGCAGGCGGAGCTTGACTATGTGGGAAGCATTACCGTAGACATCCAGCTTTTAGAGGATGCCGGCATTTTTGAGTATGAGAAAGTGCAGATCGTGGATGTGAATAATGGCGCACGTTTTGAGACTTATACGATCGCAGGAGAGCGCGGCAGTGGAGTCATCTGTTTAAACGGTGCGGCAGCCCGCATGGTACAGACCAACGACAAAGTAATCATCATGGCATATGCAGATGTGACACCGGAGGAAGCAAAACAGCAGAAACCGGTCGTTGTGTTTGTGGATGAAAACAACCACACCACGGAGATCACAAACTATGAACGTCACGGGGAGATATCGGCGATCCGTTAAAAAAATTTACTGTTTGAACAAATATGAAGGCTGTATTTAAAAAGGTTAAAGATACCTGAAATTCCAGAAACAGATGACCGGGAGCAAACGGTAACTGTTGAATCATAAAAAGCAATCAGTTATAATTATTTATAATTGATTGCTTTTTTAATCATGGAAACATATTTTTGTAGAACAGAATTTATTTTTGCAAAAAGATTTTTAATTACATGGAGGAAAATATGCCGCAGAACTGTTATGAACTCGTATGGATATTTATCATTTATGCCTTTATCGGCTGGTGTACGGAGGTTTCTTACGCTGCATTAGACCGTGGAATTTTCGTAAACCGTGGATTTTTAAACGGGCCGTACTGTCCGATCTATGGTTGTGGTGTTGTGATTGTCGTTGCGGTGCTCACTCCATTGAAAGACAATCTGCTGATATTGTTTATCGGGTCTTTTTTGCTGACCTCCATTCTGGAATATATTACTGGATATTTACTGGAAAAAGTATTTCATAACCAGTGGTGGGATTATTCTGACAAACCGTTTAATATTCACGGTTATGTCTGTCTGAAATTTTCGATTTACTGGGGACTGGCATGTACTTTCATCATGGATGTGCTGCACCCGATCATTTATAAAGGAATCACACTGATGCCGCATATTGTCGGAATGATTTTAATTTGCATTATCATGACCGTATTTTTTGTGGACTGTGGCATTACCGTAGCAACGATCCTGAAATTCAATAAACGGCTCAAAATTATGGATGAGATGGCAGAACGTATCCATAAACTTTCCGATGAGATCGGAGAAAACATTTATGAAAACGTGACGGACATCATGGAAAAATCAGGGGAGTTCCAGGAGACACATGCCGAACTGTTAGATAAATTAGCGGAGACAACCGGGGCTGCGAAGGATAAGATTGCCGAAACAACCGGAACTGCTAAAAATAAAATTACCGGCACAACAGAAACAGCCAGAGAAAAAATCGCCGAGACGACCGGAAATGCAAAAGAGAAGATCACAGATACCGCTGCAAATGCAAAACTTGCAATTTCAGAAAATATCATGGAAGCAAAGAGCAGTTTCGAGGCAAAGAAAAATGCGTGGACTGAAAAATCGGAAGAGTGGAAGAAAAACCGCGAAAAACAAAAAGCGGAGCTTTCCGAACTCTCTGAGAAATACGAACATCTTTTTGAAGAAAAAAATTTTGGCTTTCAGCGTTTGATGAAAGCATTCCCGGATATGAAGTCAAGAGAAAATGATAAGACTTTGACGGAATTTAAAAAACACTTTCGTTTAGACAAGCCGGAACAAAAATAAAACAGATGCGCAGCGGGCAGCAGTGGACGCAGAAATGGAGAAAACATGATTAGAACAGTCGATACAAAAACAATTACAGAAAATGTCAAAGAGATGTGCATTGAAGCAAACCATTATCTTTCCAAAGATATGGATATTGCAATGAAAAATGCGGTTACAACGGAAAAATCCGAACTTGGCAGGAAAATATTAAATCAGCTTCAGGATAACTTAAAGATTGCGGATGAAGAGATGATACCGATCTGCCAGGATACCGGAATGGCAGTTATCTTTTTGGAAGTGGGGCAGGATGTTCATTTTGAGGGAGAGGCGATTGAGGATGCCATCAACGAGGGCGTGCGTCAGGGTTACACGGAAGGCTATTTGCGGAAATCCGTTGTGAAAGATCCTCTGATCCGTGAAAATACGAGGACAATACCCCGGCGGTTATCCATTATTCCATCGTTCTGGGGGATAAAGTAAAGATTACCATTGCACCAAAAGGATTTGGAAGTGAGAACATGAGCCGTGTATTCATGCTAAAACCGGCGGATGGTATCGAGGGAGTAAAAGATGCTGTATTGACAGCCGTAAAAGATGCGGGGCCGAATGCATGTCCGCCTATGGTTGTGGGAGTCGGGATCGGTGGAACATTTGAAAAATGTGCGATCCTTGCCAAAAAGGCGCTGACACGACCGGTCGGGGAACATTCCGATATTCCTTATGTCAAAGACATGGAAGAAGAACTGTTAGGAAAAATCAACCGGCTTGGTATTGGACCTGGAGGACTTGGCGGTACGACAACAGCACTTGCCGTCAATATCAATACCTATCCGACCCATATCGCGGGACTTCCTGTGGCAGTCAACATCTGTTGTCATGTAAACCGTCATGTGGTAAGGGAAGTTTAAAGGAGGATAGTGTGAAAAATAAGATTTTTCACACTGCAAATGAAAACGTTGTTTTCATTGAAAAGCAGCGCAAGAATGGAGGATATCATGGATAAGCATATTACGACGCCGATCACGGAAGAAGTGACGAAAGATTTAAAATCAGGTGATTACGTTTATATTACAGGAACAATCTATGTGGCAAGAGATGCCGCACACAAAAGAATGATCGAGGCACTGCAGCGGGGAGAAGAACTGCCGATCGATATCAAGGACAGTACCATTTATTATATGGGTCCATCTCCGGCGCGCGAGGGCAGACCGATCGGTTCTGCAGGACCGACCACAGCCACCCGCATGGACAGATATGCACCGACACTGCTTGATCTCGGGGAAAAAGCGATGATTGGAAAAGGAAAACGTTCAAAGGAAGTCATTGATGCCATTGTGCGCAACCATGCAGTTTACTTTGCAGCAGTCGGCGGTGCAGGGGCACTTTTGTCAAAATGCATCACGAAATCTGAAATTGTATGTTATGAGGATCTTGGTGCAGAGGCAATCCGTAAGATCGAAATCAAGGATTTTCCGGTGATCGTTGTGATCGATAGTCAGGGGGATAATCTCTATGAGACGGCAGTCAAGGAGTTTGCAGGTTAGTATTTTATTTGCATATTTCCTGTTTTTGCTGGCAGGAGTATCTTTTGATAACATGCAGAAGATAAAAAATGGTACATGTATCGTGTCTGCCTGTTATGATGAAAAGCAGATGAGGGAGGAATGGGAACAAAAACTTATCTGGGATAAAGAGGATTTTCCGGGACTGCCGCAGGAGGGAGATACGGTTGGAATCAGCTATTATTTTTATGATGAAAAGGGGAGGCTTGATTCTGTTAAAAGTTATGGAAAATTAGATGATGCGTATGGAAACGATAAAGAATTAATTGCTGAGGATGAGATTTTTTACCGGTATGATCAGGCGGATGCGCAGGTATTTATGCAGTGGTACATGTATGTCCCGATTGCGTATTGGGAAAAAGAAAAATATTCATCGAGGTGTGTGAATAAATATCTGACGTATGATTATCTGGACGAAAAAGAAATGGAACAGATGTTTGATGATTTAAAACTGCCATCAGATAAATACTTTGAAACCTGTGCCAGAGAAGGGAAAATGGTTTCTGTCATGAGGAAAAATGACAAAAACGGGGATTCTGAAACAGAATATTATTGTCCTGTCAGAACCGGCGGCCAGAACAGACAGGATACAGCAGTGTATCAACTGGGTGGCAGTTACCTTATTCAGGACATGCGGCAATATGAAGAGGGTCAGAGACTGCGGACTGAAATGAATCATGATGGAGTTTTTTATTTTTATGATTATGATCGGAATGGAAACAGGGTCATGTCATTGTGCCGTACTTCAGAGGGAGAATGTTATATCCAGAAAAAAATATATAATGAAAAACAGCAGATCACTGCCCAATATACGCAATCCATATCAGGTGCAGAACAAAAAGAACTGTCATTAACGGATGGGAGTACTTTTATTTTGAAATGGAACAATGATAACTTCGTGCAGGCAGTATGGAAAAAATCTGACGGAACAAGGGATATATATCAGTGGGAGCAGCAGGGCGATGAAAAAAATATAATCCAGACGCTCTCAGACGGCAGGGTGATCGACTGGAAATCATCTGCAGAACCGTGGTATGAAGATGCATTATCCGGAGGATGGCAAAACAAATACAACTGGTACATTGTAAAAGAAGGAGACAGTTTGTGGAGTATTGCAGAACGGGAATTGGGCGCTGGTGCACGTTATGAGGAATTGTACAGAAAGAACCGGTGTGTCATTGGAGAAAATTATGATCAGTTATATCCGGGAATGAGATTAAAAATCGAAAAAGAGAGAGAATAGACAAAGGGTGCAATGCATTTTTCGGAATGGAGGACTTTATGGAAAAAAATTTAAACTGGGCGGTTCTTGGAACCGGTGTGATCGCAAATGAGATGGCGCAGGCATTAAAAGCTATGGGAAAAACACTTTATGCTGTGGGAAACCGCACACACGAAAAGGCAGTTACATTTGCGGAAAAATACCAGGTCGCAAAGGTATACGATGATTTTCATGAAATGTTTACAGATCCTGATGTGGATGTGATCTACATCACGACACCACACAATACCCATATCGGATTTGTCAGGGAAGCACTGAAAAATAAAAAGCATGTATTATGTGAGAAGTCCATTACCTTAAACAGCCTTGAACTGGAAGAAGCATTAACGCTTGCAAAGGAAAATGATGTGATTTTTGCAGAGGCAATGACTATCTGGCATATGCCGTTATATAAAAAACTATGGGAACTGATCGATGCCGGAAAAACAGGTACATACGCTTCAAATGCTAATGAGGAGCACGAAGAAATCGCAGACTGGCTGGCTGATGGGGTTCCTGCTCTTGGAAAAGTTCAGATGATACAGCTTAACTTTGGAAGTTACAAAGAATACAATATGAAGAACCGTTTCTTTAATATGGATCTTGCAGGCGGGGCATTACTGGATATCGGTGTCTATGCACTCAGCATTGCGCGCAGTTTCATGGAAAGCAAACCGGATCAGGTCTTAAGTCAGGTGAAATTTGCACCGACCGGAGCTGATGAGCAGGCAGGGATTCTGTTAATGAACAAAGAAGCACAGATGGCAACACTTGCTTTATCGCTACATTCGAAACAGCCGAAACGTGCAGTAATCAGCTGTGAAAATGGTTATATTGAAATTATGGAATATCCGCGTGCGGATCAGGCAGTGATCGTGGAAGCTGAATCAGGAGTGCGCCATACCGTGAACGCCGGCGAGACAAAGAAGGCCTTACAATATGAGATGGAAGATATGGAGCAGGCAATAAAAACAGGAGATGTCCATAAATTAAAAATTTCAGATACAAAGGATGTTATGGATATCATGACAGATCTGCGAAAAAATGGAATATGAAATATCCGGGAGAAAGATGGGATAAAACCCAAAAACGGAGCCAAGTTTTATGCAGGCTGTCAGTCATTGAGATGTAAAACATCCTTTGATTCCTGGATTTCATGAATAAAAAAATGTAAAAAAAATGAAATGTGAAAATAATAGTTGACAAATCAGTAAAGATTTAGTATAGTTATTCATGCGTTACGGCGCACGAACAATATAATATTGTTAAATAATGACTTTGGAGAAGTACTCAAGTGGCCGAAGAGGTGCCCCTGCTAAGGGTATAGGTCGGGTGACCGGCGCGAGGGTTCAAATCCCTCCTTCTCCGCTTATTATTTACAATATGAGTTGTTCAACTTTTTTTTGAGAAAGTTGTTGACAAATCGCACGAACTATTATAATATAAATAAGTTGCGAAAATAAAGGATTATGAATTGTTTGAAAAAACATGAAAATTCAAAAAAACAACAAATTTAAAAAAGTTATTGACAAACAGAACAACACGTGATAAGATATCAGAGTTGTCGCGTTTGAGATAACAGATCGGACAAAACCGATTGAGAGAAAAACTTTCAAAAAAATGAAAAAAGTTCTTGACAAAACAGACTTAATAAGATATAATAAATGAGCTGTCGCCGAGAACGACAACAAAACAAAGAACCTTGATAACTGAACAGTGAAATAACCTTGAAAGATTCAATGAATTTCAGGGTGTTGTAAATAACAACACACGAACGTTTCTATTAAAGAAACAACCTTAAAACAGTAAATCAGATGA
>ENA-OQCW01000117-OQCW01000117.1-human-gut-metagenome-genome-assembly--contig:-NODE-117-length-60551-cov-9.020720_pt1 | contig 60551 bp, 56 predicted proteins | sample MGYA00242767_ERZ504593 | MGnify/ENA primary metagenome ERZ504593 (study PRJEB26092, sample SAMD00036307) | human gut metagenome | host: Homo sapiens | study: EMG produced TPA metagenomics assembly of... | reverse complement strand
CAGGAGGAATGTAAACAGGCGAAGTCTGCTAGTCGCAAAGGAAGAGGATTTAATAAAGAATCTGAATCCGAAAATCACAGGATGGAAGAATTATTATTCCACCAAGAGAAACGAAAAGTGGATGCAGGCTCTAGACTGGTATATTATTTGCACTTTTACAAGATGGTATAACAAGAAACACCAGAGACGTAATCGTATGTCAAAGGTGGGATTTGTAAGAAATAGCATTTACGAAAAAGGATTAAAGAAAATGGCTAGAGCATGACGTAATGCTGTAGAAAGAAGAATGTCGGAAAGCCGTGTGAGGGAGAACCTCATGCACGGTTTGATGAGGGGCGGATGAAAATTTCATCCGCCTACTCTACATGAAACAAGCCCAAAACGTTCCTGGGATTCGTAGAGTAAGATACTCTGGGATTGGAACATTAAAATTATACAATGGATACGTAAAGTTAAAAGTAAAACAGACACATAACGCCAGATGGAATCGGAGCACTCTGGATACAAGCGGAAAATATATGAAAATCTACCGCAAGAGTGGTAATACAAAAATGGATAATATAGATTTATAAAAGCAGGGCAGTGTTCTTTTTCCATATTATTCAGAATTATGATACAATACAATCAGAAATTACAGCGAGGAGAAAATTTATGAAGAAGAGCAAAAAACTGGCTAAAATATCTACAGCGGTTATAGGAATATACCTGCTTTTCCTAGTTGTGATAGGTGTAAAAACCGCTCTCCTATGCCATGATTTTTCTAAAATCGGCATGATTGGAATAGATCTGTCAGCAGGGGCAAAAAATTTGGATGATTATATCAGCGGTTATGCCATGGTGCCGGGAGCATTTTTTACGCTGCTTGGAAGCAGTTTTGGCGGTGTCATCTTTTTCCTGCTGATGTTCGCAATTGTGTTTGCCTGCGTTGTTCTCCTGGTACATATCGTCATATCCTGTATATTGATCAGGAAAGAAAAACTGCGAACCGATGCGATGCTGAAACTGGTTATGGCTATTGTGGGACTGCTGTTTTCAGTCATTTTGTTAAAAAGTGCGGCTCTTTCCTTCTTGATGGTTGTACCTCTGTTGATGGCCATGGTAGAATATAATTACGCCAAAACGGAAACGGAGGAAAAAGTGTGAGAAAACAGAAGAGAAGGATGCTGGTCCTGCTGCCAGTATTTTTACTGGTATTACTGACAGGATGCGGGAAGCTGGGAGCCATTGTGAATGATATTCACGGATCACTGATCGGAAACCAATGCCGATGGATAATTTTCTAAAAAGAATCATCGATCAGCAATGTTCCTATTGTAAGTTAAGCTTTGTGGTACTATACTGAAAGTATATAAAATGAAGGAGGAACTTTCTCATGAAGAAAAACGTTAAGAAACTGCTGGCTATAACTCTGATTTTTGTCATGGCACTTATGCCGGTGCAGGTATTCGCCAAAACCTTTATCCCAGAAAGAGTGGTCTATCTCCCTGTCCATACCGGAGTCGTAGAAAACATCGGATTATTTCCGCCAGATAAAAAGCCTAAGATCACCCTGTCAAACAAACAGATTGGAACAGTTAAAAAAAGTGTTAATGAATTAGGGCTTATTAGTTACGATTTTGTCCCCAAAAAAGCAGGAAAAACACTTGTCACAGAGAAAACATCCGAAGGAATATCAAAGTTTTATTTCAATGTTGTGAAATATAAAAACCCTGTTTCTTCCATGAAACTTGGAAAAACAACCATTAAGGGATCCAAATTCAACAAAACGGACAAACTCTCTCTCAGTTACAGCAAGTATGCTAAACAGAATAATTCTCTTAAAATCGTTCCCCAAAAAGGCTGGCGCGTAAGAGGCTTTTATTCTTTAGATAAAAACGGAAAAACAACCTATTATTCCGGAAATAAATTCAAGCCGACTGGCGGAAAGGGGAATTGCACCCTTCGTATTGTCTTCGCATCATTAAATGTTAATGCTCAAACTTATATAGATATTGTCTTTAAATAATATTTTAAAGGTTCTAGAGCGTGTCTGAAAAATCATTCCCGCAATCTGCACGCCCCACTTTGCGGGATATTTCACCCGAATTCAGTTGCCGTAGCCCACTACGGCGCCCTCATCCGGGCAAAATATCCCACAAATTGTGACGCACATCTTGCAGAAAGCCTTTTTCAGACACGCTCTAATGCATATATGCTGTCAAGTGAGGCCAGGTATCTGGCAAGCGTTATTGACAGCCCGGTGTCTATGAAAAGTATAACCGATTATCTGATCTCAGCGGGCAGAAAAGTATCCCAGAACACAGTCAGCGATTATGTTGAAGCCCTGACAGAGAGAGCAGGAAAGAAAAGCCAGTATGTCAGGGAAAGGATAGTATTAACCCTGCCGGTTTCAGACCGACAGGGTATTTTTTTGCCCATTTTCAGAACAAAAAACCTTGAAAAAGGATAAAAAATCTGTTAAAATAAGAACAATAAGTTCTGCGAATTAAAAATACGAATAAATCAATACAAACAGGGAATAATAATCATAGACGTATTCCTTTATTTTTTACATCAGAAAAGCCCAAAATGTTCTTTTGAAAATCGTAGATTATCACACTAAGGGAGTCAGTTTCTTTCGGATTCGATAATTTTCAACTACGGATAATTTTACATAATGTGACACATCTTGTCAATATTTATAAAGCAATCTGCTAAATTCTATGCTGTTTTACCAAAGCATATTTATATCATCATTCGTTTTTATGAAATTTTTAATGAGGTTCATCCTTTAATTCGCCATATGGAGCTAAATGGCTTAGCTCATTCACCGTAAATAAAACCGTCACGCGGAAATTGAAAGGAGAACCACTAATTATGCCACGAAAAGGTGAAAACATTTACAAACGCAAAGATGGACGATGGGAAGGAAGATACATCAAAGCACGGTCAAAGACCGGAAAAGCTGTTTACGGATATGTATATGCCCCCACCTATAAGGAAGCAAAAAGAAAGCGCAGTCAAGCTATTATTAATATAGAAGCGAACCAGACTACTATCTGCAAAGTTCCCGAAACTACAATGCCAACATGTTTTATCAGAAAACTGGCAAATGACTGGATGAATTCCATACAGTCTCAAATCAAAAAGTCTTCTTATGTTAAATACTACAATATACTTCATACTTATATTCTTCCGGAATTTGATAATGTTCCATTAAGTGAACTCACTTCATCCCGAATTCAAAAGTTCTGTGATGACCTTCTTACCCATGGCAGTTCATCCGGAGAAGGACTTTCGCCAAAGACAGTTCTGGATATTCTGTCTCTGATGAGAAGTCTGCTCAGATATGCCCAGATTCAGGGATATCAGCCGCCAAGTACCGGAAAGGAGATCATCATCCGCCAGACTGCGCCGGATACAGTCGTAATTCCGCGTTCCTCTCAGGACATTCTCTGCCGATATCTTTATGCCAATATGTCCGAACGCAATCTTGGGATTCTGCTGTGTCTTTTTACAGGAATGCGGGTTGGTGAAATCTGTGCGCTGAAATGGGAAGATTTTTCATTTCAGGAAAAATCTATCTATGTCCACAACACAATGCAGCGGCTGCAAATTCCAGATTCCACCACCGCACAGAAAACCCGTATTATGGTTACATCGCCCAAAAGCAAATGTTCTATCCGTACAATTCCAATTCCAGACAGTCTGATCCAGCTCATTCAAAAGGAATTTCCCAACCGTCAGGGATATGTTCTTGCCGCTGTAAATGAAAAATATATTGAACCCCGCACTATGCAGAAATATTTCCATTATGTACAGAAACAGTGTGGCCTGGTTCCTGTGAATTTCCATGCACTGAGACATACATTTGCCACACGCTGTATTGAACTCGGCTTTGATGTCAAGAGCCTGAGTGAAATTCTTGGACACGCTACTGTAAATATTACCCTGAACCGGTATGTGCATCCCTCCATGGAACTAAAGCAGCAAAACATGCAAAAGCTCTCCTGCCTGTTAACAGTCATATAATCTGGTCAAAAACCCCGAAGCTCCTGATATCTACAGGAGTTTCGGGGTTTTGTACCACTTAGTGTGATACTCTGCGGCTTCAGTTAGGAAATGAGGTGACCTTCGCCATGTTATTTGTGTACGAATGTACGGGAAATATTATCGCAGAATTTAAGAAATTTTACGATACCCAATTATCAGAGGAACAAAAGAAAAGAATTTTTGTTCCCACATATGACTGCATGAAGAAATATCAGGGCTCCTGGCATATGGAACAGAAGCCGGCATTCAGAAATTGTTTTCTTATCGAATGCAGAGACAGAAATGATTTGGCAGATATGCTGCACAGGCTGCAATGCGCTGATATTTTTGCAGAGAATATCACAGCAAATGCCATAGCCTTACTTCCTGAGCAGGAAGTATTTTTACGGAATCTGATGATGCCGGAAACGAAAAAGATCTCTATGTCAACAGGATACATCAAAGATGGAAGAACCTATGTGACCAAAGGCCCGCTGCAGGGAAGGGAAAAAATGATCAGCAGGATAGACCGGCATAAAAGGCTGGCAAAGCTGAGATTTGCAGCAGGGAACACAGACAGAGAATTATGTGCAGGGCTTGAGATTATTTCAAAAAGCTGAGCATATAAAATCAATAAACCTGCATCAGAGAAGGAAGAGAAAGCGAATGAAGGAGAACAATGCGATGAGGAACAAAACAGAACCCGAAGTCAGAGTCTGTAGCAGAGACTGTGGCTTGTTTGTGTTAGGAAAATACAAAAGAGACAGCTATAAAGAATAAATAGCTAAAAAATTAAAAAAGATGACATAACAATAAAAAGAAAAGGTTTTAGGGAATAACAAATGAGTGAAGGCAACAAAAAAAATAAACGAAAAATAGAACACTGGGAACTGGTGTCCCTGTTGTTGATGGTATATGACTTTATAGCAATTCTGGTATCTTACCTTGCTGCATTGTGGATCAGGTTTGACTGTAGATTTGATGGCATCCAGAAAGATTATATACAGACTTATTTCCGCACTGCATGGATATATGCGGTGTTTTGTATAGTTGTGTTCTGGTTTCTTCGTCTTTATAAAAGCATATGGAGATTTGCCAGTTATACAGAACTGATCCGAGTGATTATTGGAACCGTACTTACAGGAGTAATCTATTTCATTGGCGTGACAGTTTGTGTGGAGAGAATGCCGGTTTCCTATTATGTATTCGGTATTATCATCCAGTTCTGCCTGACATTGGGAGTTAGATTCGCATATCGCTTTGTTTTACTTCTTAGAGGAAGAAGAAATGAAAATGTACCCTACGAAAAGAGAGTTATGCTGATTGGTGCCGGAAGTGCAGGTCAGATGATTTTCCGCGATATCAAACATGCCAAGGAAACCAGTGAGAAGGTCTACTGCTTCATTGACGACAATGAGAATAAATGGGGCAGATATATTGATGATGTTCCGGTATTTGGCGGCAGAGAACGCATTATGGAAGCAGTTGCGAAATTTGGCATCGAAAAGATTTATGTAGCCATTCCAAGTGCCAAACCTGAGGACAAAAGAGAAATCTTAAGGGTCTGCAATGAGACAAATTGCGAACTGATGAATCTGCCGGGAATGTATCAGCTTTATACAGGCGAAGTTTCCGTGAGCAAAATGAAACCGGTCCAGATAGAAGATCTCCTTGGCAGAGATCCGATCAAGACGGATATGGATGAGGTTTTCAGATATATTACAGGAAAGGTTGTTCTGGTTACTGGCGTTGGTTCCATTGGATCTGAATTAGCCAGACAGATTGCAGCACATGATCCGAAACACCTGATTTTATTTGATATTTACGAAAACAATGCCTACGACATTCAGCAGGAACTGAGAAAGAAATATCCGAATCTGAAGTTGGATACCATTATCGGTTCCGTCCGTGACAGCAGAAAAATCTTCAAAGTATTTGAAGATTACAGACCGGAAATCGTATACCATGCAGCAGCGCATAAGCATGTACCGCTTATGGAAGACAGCCCATGCGAAGCAATTAAAAATAATGCAATGGGTACATACAAAACAGCGTATGCGGCAATGGCTCACGGATGTAAACGATTTGTACTGATCAGTACAGATAAGGCAGTAAACCCGACAAACATCATGGGTGCTTCCAAACGTCTCTGTGAAATGATCATTCAGGCATTCGATCATAAAATTAAAGAAGGAAAAGCGTATGAGATTCCACAGCTTTTTACGCATGGTATGGATGAAGTGATTGGTTCACCGAATGTACTGGAAGGTTTAAAGACAACACAGACAGAGTTTGTGGCAGTGCGATTTGGAAATGTGCTGGGAAGTAATGGTTCTGTAATTCCGCTGTTTAAGAAACAGATTGAAGCCGGTGGACCGGTTACAGTTACACATCCGGATATTATCAGATATTTTATGACCATTCCGGAGGCAGTGAGTCTGGTGCTTCTTGCGGGGACCTATGCGAAAGGTGGAGAGATCTTTGTGCTGGATATGGGCGAACCGGTGAAGATTGATACGCTGGCGAGAAACCTGATCAGACTGTCGGGGTATAAGCCGGATGTGGATATTAAGTTGACATATACAGGGCTGAGGCCGGGTGAGAAGTTGTATGAAGAGAAGTTGATGGCGGAGGAAGGGTTGAAGAAGACGAAGAATGATCTGATTCATATTGGATGCCCGATTCCGTTTGATGTGGGAGAGTTTCTGGAACAGTTGGAAGGACTTCTGGAAGCGGCTTATAAGAATAAGGATGATATCAGAGACAGAGTGCAGCGAGTTGTGAGTACTTATCATCCGGCATAGGATATAGAAATTAGAGGAGTAAAGAAAGGAGATTAGGCAAGGTCTGTTGTGAGTGATCATAATAGGCTTTTGCTATTTATAAACATAGTAAGGGAGAATGAAAAATGGCATTTATAAATGATGGAAGATTTGAAAAATTTGAAAACAAAGTGTGGCTTTCTTCGCCGACAATGTATCCGGATTCCATGAAATATGTAATGGAGGCTTATGAAACAAACTGGATGTCAACAGTAGGTGAGAATATAAATGAAGTTGAGAAAATTGCCGCAGAAGTATCTGGAACGAAATATGCTGTGGCTTTATCCTGTGGTACAGCAGCACTTCATCTTTGTATGAAACTTGCAGGAGAAAGACTATATGGAAAACCATCTGTAGGAGTAGGTGCATTACAAAACAGACGAGTTTTTTGCACTGATATGACATTTAATGCAACATTGAATCCAGTGGTATATGAGGGTGGCATACCAGTATTTATTGATACAGAATATAACTCATGGGGAATGGATCCAGTAGCTTTAGAAAAAGCATTTGAAATGTATCCGGATATAAAACTGGTTGTTTATGCTGAATTATATGGTTTTCCGGGAAATATAAAGCAGATTAAAGAAATCTGTAAGAAACATGGAGCTTTGTTAGTGGAAGATGCGGCAGAAGCTATGGGAGCAACCTGGGAAGGTAAACAGTGTGGTTCTTATGGTGATTATGCTGCAATATCTTATAATGGTAACAAAATTATTACTGGATCTGCGGGTGGATGCTTGTTGACAGACTCTCTGGAAGACGCAAATCAGGCTCGTAAGTGGTCAACACAGGCAAGAGAAAATGCAGCTTGGTATCAGAATGAGGAGGTAGGATATAACTATCGTATGAGTAATGTCATCGCCGGAGTCATTCGAAATCAGTACAATCATTTGTATGATCATATTGCACAGAAGAAAGCAATCTATGAAAGATACAAAGAAGGATTAAAAGGGCTTCCGGTACAGATGAATCCATTTGATGAGACAAAAGCAGTGCCCAATTACTGGCTGAGCAGTTTGTTGATTGATGAAGAGGCTATGTGTAAGCAGGTAAGAAGTGAGACAGAAGCTCTTTATATTTCAGAATCAGGAAAAAGCTGTCCGACAGAAATTTTGAATGCTATTAGTTCGATTAATGCAGAAGGTAGACCAATTTGGAAACCGATGCATATGCAGCCAATGTTCAGAATACATGAGTTTGTAACAGTAAGCGGTTCTGGAAGAGCGAAGACGAATGCATATATTGCAGGTGCAATCAAAAATATTGGTGCAGATATTTTCCAACGGGGCTTGTGTTTGCCGTCTGATAATAAGATGACGACAGAGCAACAGGATAGAATTATAGAAGTAATAAGAGCTTGTTTTGAGTAATTAAAGAAATACTAGAGTAGAGATTAGTAGTAGGAGAAAATGAAATGCATAAACCATATGGGCCTTATGAAAAGTATTTTAAAAGACCAATAGATTTTATTTGTGCACTTGTTGCTGTGATTGTTTTCAGCTGGTTGTATGTGATTCTTATCATTCTTGGAGTTGTTTTTATGCGAGGAAATCCATTCTTTACGCAGGAAAGACCAGGTAAAGATGAAAAAATATTTAAACTTATCAAATTTCGGACAATGGATAATCGAAAGGATAAGAATGGAAAATTGTTACCAGATGAAGTTAGATTAAATAAATATGGAAGAATACTTCGTAAAACGAGTTTAGACGAAATTCCTGAAGCATTCAATATTATAAAAGGAGATATGAGTGTAATAGGTCCGCGTCCGTTATTAATTCAATATTTACCACTTTATTCTGATAAACAAAAGCATAGACATGATGTACGACCAGGGCTTTCAGGATATGCGCAAGTGAACGGAAGAAATTCTATCACATGGACACAAAAGTTTGAACTTGATTGTAAATATGTAGAGAAGATTACTTTCTTTGGAGACGTAGGAATTCTGGTTCAGACGGTAGGCAAGGCGTTTTTTAAACAGGAAGGAATTTCATCGGCTACTTCGGAAACAATGGAAGATTTTAATGGCACAAATTAAGAGGTGATAGATATGAAATATAAAACACCATATTATGTAATACATAAGAAAGAGTTGGATGATAATTTAAAAAAACTAAAAGATGCTTTAGAGAAGCATTGGAACAATTATATTATTGGATATTCATATAAGACTAATGCACTTCCATGGGTTATCAAGCATTTCAATTCTTTAGGATGTTATGCAGAAACTGTGTCAGAAGATGAGTACAATTTGGCAAAGCTTGTAGGCGTATCAAAAGATAAAATTATTTATAATGGGCCGATAAAGACAAAAGAAACATTTATAGACGCAATCCTAAATGGATGTATTGTTAATATTGATTCACAGAGGGAAATTGATTGGCTAGACGAAATCGAAGAAGAAAAACGATTAGTGGGAGTGCGTATAAATTTTGATATTGAAAAAATGTGTCCAGGACAATCGCAGTGTCCAGCAGATGGGGGGCGTTTTGGCTTCTGTTATGAGAATGGAGAGTTCACAAAAGTTATAAATGTTCTTCATAAGAAAAATGTCAAAATTGCAGGAATACATTTGCATACTAGTTCAAAATCAAGAGGTTTAGATATTTATAGAGCAATTGCAAGCGTTGCTTGTAGAGTTCAAAAAGAGTATGGATTGGAACTTGATTATGTAGATGTAGGGGGAGGTTTCTTCGGTGGTTTGGAGACTAAGCCGCAATTTGATGAATATATTTCTTTGATGGAAGGAATGTTATCAAAATATTTTGATAAGAAAAAAACAAAACTTATTGTTGAACCGGGAATGGCGCTAATTGGAGCCCCTGTTAGCTATACAACTACAGTAATAGATGTTAAAGATACTGAGTTTAATCGATTTGTCGTTACAGACGGTAGCAGAACAAGTATTGATCCGTTGATGACGAAAAAGGCTTATTTCCATTCGTTAGTGATTGATGGAGAGAGAAAAATACATCCTAAACAAATTATCAGTGGTTATACATGCATGGAACATGATCGATTATTTGAAGAAAAGAATGCACAAACTCTTCAAATTGGAGATCAGATTATTTATGACAAAGTTGGTGCATACACAATGTGTTTAACTCCTTTGTTTATTAAGTATTTTCCAGATGTTTATGTAGAAGAAAATGAAGAATATAGGTTGGTTCGTAAGGCGTGGGAACCAGAACAGTATTTAATGAATTCAGATATAGAGGATTAGGGTTATGAATATTTTAATTTTAAGTTCAGGAACAAGAAATAAAATTGTTCAATATTTTAAGAAGACATTAGCAGGAAATGGAAAAGTAATTTGCACAGATATGAGTGATTTAGCACCATCTATTTATGAAGCGGATAAATTTTATTTGGTTCCAAGAATGACATCACCTGGATATTTGGATATTATTCTTGATATTTGTAAGAAGGAAAAAATTGATGGTGTTTTGAGTCTTATTGATCCAGAATTGTCTTTGTTAGCTAAAAATAAAGAAAAATTTGAAGCAGTTGGAACTCGGGTAATTGGTTCATCATATGAACTTTGTGAAATGTCACTTGATAAATTCGAAATGTATAATTGGCTTGTAAATCATGGGTATAAATGTGCAAAGTCATACATGAATAAAGAAGAATTTTTTGTTGCTGTAGATGCTGGAAAAGTAAAGTATCCTGTGTTTGTGAAACCTGCAAGAGGTAGTGCGAGTATTGCTATTTCAAAAGTATATGATAAAGAGACAGTGGAATTGTTATTTGCTCATGATGAAGGACTTATGATTCAAGAGTTTTTAGATGGTCAGGAAATTGGTGCAGATGTTTATATTGATATGTTGAGTAGAGAAATCGTATCTGTTTTTACAAAAAAGAAAATACTAATGCGTGCTGGTGAGACAGATAAAGCTGTTTCGTTTAAGGATGATAAGTTATTTGAGTTGATAAAAAAATTTGTATCTGAAGCTGGTTATAGTGGACAGATTGATGTTGATATTTTTGATGTAAATGGAGAGTATTATATATCTGAAGTAAATCCACGTTTTGGTGGGGGATATCCGCATGCGTACGAATGTGGAGTAAACCACATGGAACTTATTGTAAACAATCTTATAGGTAAGACGAACGAGAGTGTTATAGGGAATAATTATGAAGCAGGGATTTTCATGATGAAATATAATGAGATTATGGTAAAAAGGGGATCGGAATGATGAACATCTTGTTTTTATCTATAGCAGAATTTGATAGTATATATCAAAGAGAGATTTATCCAGATCTTCTGCGTGAATTTATGAATAAAGGTCATGAAATTTACGTTGTAAGTTCATCAGAACGTAGAAATAATGAAGAGACTCGAATTATTTCAGAGGGACATTGTCATATCCTTAAAGTTAAGGTTGGAAATATTACTAAATCTAGTTTGATAGAAAAAGGAATTGCGACATTATTAATTGAAAGGCAGTTTAAGCGAGCAATAGCAACATATTTTGCAAATGTAAAATTCAATTTGATTATTTATTCGACTCCACCAATTACTTTTTGTAATGCAATTGACTATGTAAAAAAAAGAGATGGAGCCAAAACTTATTTATTACTTAAAGATATTTTTCCGCAGAATGCAGTTGATCTTGGTATGATGTCAAAATCTGGAATTAAAGGAATTATATATAAAATATTTAGAAATAAGGAAAAAAAACTTTATAGAATTTCTGACTGTATTGGTTGTATGAGCAAAGCTAATGTGGATTATATATTGACACATAATCCGGAGGTTAATCCTTCTAGTGTGGAGGTATGTCCTAATAGTGTAGATGTGATTGATATGAGCGTTAATGAGAGAATACGTAAAGAAATCAGAAGTAAATATGATATACCGTTGGATAAAACAGTATTTGTGTATGGAGGAAATCTTGGAAAACCTCAAGGAATAGATTTTATGATTGAGTGTCTGAAAAGTCAAGAAAATAAAGAGGATTCCTTTTTCTTAATTGTTGGTGATGGTACGGAATACGAAAAAATAGAAGCATATATTAATATGGATAAACCTAATAATATAAAGCTGATGAAAAGGTTACCGAAAGAAGATTACGATAAAATAGTTGGCGCATGTGATGTCGGTATGATTTTCCTAGACCATAGGTTTACTATTCCAAATTTTCCGAGTAGATTGTTAAGCTATATGCAGGCAAATATTCCAGTGTTAGCAGTCACAGATAAAAATACCGATATAGGAACTGTAATTGTAGATGGAGAATTTGGTTGGTGGTGCGAGAGTGACAATTCTTCAGTATTTAATCAAGTGATAGCAAATATTCTTGCTGAAGATTTAGAAAAAAAAGGTCAGATGGGCAGAAAGTATTTAGAAAATAATTATTCTGTTAAACAAGCGTATGAAATAATTATCAATAGGATTGACTAATTATATATATATAGGAGATTTTTTGAATGAAATTATTAGTAGCAACAGATGCTCATATATACGAAACCCCAGATGGAAAACATTGGACTCCAGCGATATATGGATATTCATTTTGGGAACGATATTTCTATGTATTTGATGAGGTACGTATAGTAGCAAGAACAAAAAAAGTGTCACAAATTGGAGAGAAAGCTCTATTGGTTGATGGACCAGGTGTAGAAGTATTTCCTGTTCCTTTTTATCAAGGGCCCAAACAGTTGATTAAAGTATATTATAAAACGCATAAGGCGCTTAAACAAGTTGCTAATGGATGTGATGTCGCAATATTTAGAATGCCAAGTCAAACAGCACAAATGGTATATACACATGTTAAGGGAAAATTGCCTATAGGTGGGGAGATTGTTTATGATCCTTCGGATGATTTAAACAGCAAAAATGTACGTTTTGATGTTCATGTAATGGATATATTAATATCAAATAGACTTAAAAGATTTTGCAAAGAGGCTAATGGGGTTTCATATGTGACAGAAAATTCAATACAAAAAAATTATCCATCAAAAGCAAGAATTATTGGTGAGAGTAAAAATTATTTTGAAACTTATTATTCTACAATTACTTTAAATGAAAATGCGTTTTTAGCTCCAAAAAAATATAATAATATTAAAAAAGTAACATTGTGCTTATCAGATGTTTCAATGAATACAGAAAGAAAAGGTGAGCCAGTTCTTATACATGCAGTAAAGCAGGCTAGGGATAAAGGATATGATGTTGATGCTCTGATTATTGGTGATGGATCTATGAGAGAAACATTTGAGAATTTAGCAAGAAGTTTGGGGATAAGCAAATATATTAAGTTTACAGGAAGATTAGCATCATCCGATGAAGTACGAAATGTTATGTGTGGAGCAGATATATTTGTATTTCCAACACAAGCAGAAGGTTTGCCAAGGGGGATTCTTGAGGCAATGGCCATAGGTCTTCCGGTATTGTCTACTCCTGTTGGAGGAATACCGGAAATAATTGATAAGAAATATTTATTTGATGCTCAAGATATAGATGGTTTTTCAAATATGATTTGTCATTTATTTAATAATTGTGAGGAAATGACAGCGATGAGTGCGAATAACTATGCAAAGTCTTTGGAGTTTAAAAACAATATTCTTCAAGAAAGAAGAAATGCATTTTATAAAAAATTATTTCAGCTGGGTAAGAGGTGAATAAATGGAGAAAGAAATTACAGTAGTATCAGCTTTTTTTAATATTAATAGACAGGCTTGGAAAAAATTCGAAAGAACTGAAGACCAGTACTTTGAATATTTTAAAGGGTGGGCAAAATTAAAGAATTTAATTATTGTCTATTGCGAGACAGAAAATATGAAAAATAAAATATTGTTATTTAGAAAAAGTATTGGTTTAGAAGAAAAAACAATAGTTCATCTTGTTGATGACATTAGAAAAATTGATCCAGAATTGCTAACAAGTATTAAAAGGGCGACAGAAAACAAAGTACAGCAAGGAGCACGGTTATTTGATAAAAACCCAGAAGTTTGGAATGCGGACTATGATTATGTGATGCTATTAAAAATGTGGTGTGTTCAGGATGCTGTATCACGTGGAGAAACAGATGATATGGTTGCATGGATGGATTTTGGATATAATCATGGTGGTGCCATCCTTGATATTAACTCTGATTTTAATTTTACTTGGAAGTATGATTTCCCAGAAAAAATAAATGTGTTCCTTGTTCAGGAATTAGATAATAGACCTATTTTCGATATTGTGTGCACAATGGATACATATATTATGGGAACAGTTATTGTTGGTGCTGCAAATTTATGGAATAGATTTTGGAATCTTATGCGAAATTGTATGATTGAATTAAATGATTGCGGATTAACAGATGATGATCAAAATATTATTTTGATGTCTTATCGAAAGAGTCCGGAATTGTTCAATACGTATATGTCAAACTGGCAATTGCCTCTTAAGCAATTTGGAGGAAATCATATTGTAGTTTTACCGGAAAAAGAGGAAAAATATAAGGTATTGAGGCTTATTGTAAGAAGAATTAGAAAGATTAAAAATGATCGTGCTTTAGTAAAGCGTATTTATAATTATATTAAGGCGAAAAATGTTCATTGATGGAGAGATTATGTCATTAGAAAATAATAATAGTAACAAGAAGGTATCAATAGCAGTTCCTTTTCAACAGCATTCCTTTCGTGCGGCAAAAGGATTTATTGCAGATGATTTAATGAATACTTATTACACATCGGTCTACAATGATGGAAAAGGGATTTATCGCTTGCTTAAAATTGTCTTACCAAAAGATTTAGTAATACGTATGAATGGCAGAAATGATAAAAGTATTACTCCTTATGTAAATAAATATGCTGAATTTCTTGGATTATTGTATTTAGCTGCATTTAGATTACCTGTTTTGAGCAAATATACAACTCAGATAAGGAACCGCTTATTTCGAAAATTTGGAAGAAAAGTAGCTAGTGCGTGTGTAAAAAAGGGGGAAGATATTGTGCTTGCGTACGATACACAAGCATATGATTTATTTTCTGAACTAAAAAAGAAAAATAGTAAAACAATCAAAATATTAGATATGGCAAGTACATCTGCATTAAAAATTCAAGAGATAGTTCGAGAAGAACAAAATAAGAAGTTGCCATTTTCTGAATCATTAGAAAGACATAGAATTGCTTATAATGATGAAAAATGTAAAAAATATAAGGAAGAGATAGAATTGGCGGATTACTTGTTAGTTCCGTCTGGATTTGTAAAAAACTCGCTATTGGAAATTGGAGTATCTTCCAAAAAAATATTATATCTTCCACATGGTGTTGATGTAAAAATGTTTATGCCAAATTATAAAGAATATGTACCAGGAAAGAGACTTAAATTTTTATTTGTTGGAAGAGTAGAAGCGGCAAAGGGGATTTACTACATTTTAGAAGCATTTAGACAACTACAGGATTTGAACATAGAGTTGCTTGTAGTAGGCGATATGATGAATCAGAAAGAGCAACTTGAAGCATATACGGCAAATGCAACTTTTGTGGGGCTTAAAAGACGAGATGAAATGCCAGAATTCTATAAAGAAGCTGATGTTTTTGTTTTATCATCGTTGTGGGAAGGATCATCGTTATCAATGTTAGAGGCTTTAGCGAGTGGCTTACCGGTAATTGCTTCTAAATATTCATGTGCGCCGGAAGTGGTTAGCAATTGTAAAGAAGGGTTTGTAGTTGAACCAAGAAATATTGAAGAATTAAAGGAAAAAATAGTTTGGTACTATCAAAATGCTGATAAAATTCCTGAAATGTCAAAACAGGCAAGGAAAACTGCGGAGAACTATACTTGGGAACAATACGGGAATTCAATATGTAATATTGTAAGAAAAATATAGATTATACGAGGAGATGTCGATTTGTCGAGAATTATAGGATTATTCTTGGTTGTTTTAGTGCAAATTCCCATTAATGAAGCCGTAAAAAACATTCAATTAATGTAGTGATAATAAAAGATAGAATGAAAAAATATTAAGGTGAAAAAGATATGTTGGCGTTAATTGTAATTGTACTGGAGTTTATTTTTAGTTTGATTATAACAAAAAGAATTGTTCATCCAGTTACTATTTTTTCTTTGTTGTGGTCTGTGATACTTGGGTTGTATCAAATAAATATTAGTAGATTTAATCATATTTCAAATAGTACATATTTTATTATTGTAAGTGGTGTTGTTTCGTTTGCTGTGGGGTACATAGTTTTTTTAGTTTCATTAAAAGACACTTGTATTACCATAGGAAATTTTAGAAAAAATGCCGATAATGAAAACTTTGAAGAAATTAGGTATGGCTTTCTAAAGTTTTTATGTATATCAACGATAATAGTATTACTTCCAGAAGCTATTAATTCTATATTTATACTTGCAGGTGGAGGGAGCTTTGAGACTATAAGAACAAATTTTAGTAGTGGTTATTCAGTTTTAGATATTGGAGTTTTGAGTTTATATAGGAATTACATTGTAAAACCATTTTGTTACATAGTATATCCAATCTGTGCTGTTGATTTTATCTTGGGAAAAAGACAAAAGTGGTTACTGATATTTACAATTATAATTTCGTTTTTATCTGCGTTATATGAGGGTGGTAGAATACGATTTGTATACCTTGCATTGCATTTTTGGTTGATTGTTCGTTTAGCAAGAATACAGATAAAAATTCCTAAAGTTGTTAAGAGAGTTTTTGGAATGCTACTTGTGCTTATGGTAGTAATTGTGCTTTATATAACTACTTCTAGGGGATCAAAGGAAACGTTGGCTCAATCTTTATTATTGTATATTTCTGGATGTGTTCCGTTGATGGATCGTCATTTAAGTGCAGTTGGATTTCATCCGAATTATACTTATGGAGTGGTGGCAATTAGTGGTTTTTTAAAGCCTTTTTTTTCGATATTGGAAAATTTTGGTTTTCCTTACCCAAGTTTTTTGTTGAATATACAGCATGTATTTGAAGTAGAAAAAACTATTTCAGTTGGTACTGTTTTTCATATGAATGCTTATGTTTCGTTATTTTATTATTTTTTCTACGATGGCGGATTTGTAGGCAATATAATAGGGTCATTTTTATATGGAGGTTTATCAAGATTAATATATAGAAGAATTGGGTCTATGCGGGGAATGGTATACTACGCTTTGATATTTCAAGGATTACTGTTTTCAATGATTAGATTTCAGTTTACTATTTCCCACTATTGTCTTTCATTTATTCTTTTATATTTCTTGTTTAAACGTGAAAATGTAGATGAATTTAAATGATAAAGGAAATTGACATGAGAATTTTAGCAATAACACAGTCTAAAGATATTATTGGAGGCGCAAATAGGTCTTTTTTGGACGTATTAGATGCTCTTAAAAATATATATCATCACGATGTGATTGTATTATCTCCTGGAGAGGGAAATTTTACAGATGAATTACAGAGAATGGGTATTGAATATATTTGTGCAGATTATCGTCAGGTATCATTTGTACGAATGGGGGACTTAAAAGATCCTGTTAGATATTTAATAGCAACATTAAATGATATTAACAATTTAAAAAAAGCTTGTGCCTTATCAAAACAACTTAAGAACAAAGAGATTGATATTATTTATATCAATGATACTACAAATACAATAGGGTATTATTTATCGAAAAAACTTAGGATACCATATGTATGGCATTTCCGAGGATATCATTCATCAATTAGGAAGTATATGTTGTGCGAAAGGAGGTTTAGGAAAAGTAATCGTGGTTTAGTCGTTGCTATATCTAATGCTATGAAGGAATACATGGTAAATTATAGAAAGATATTGCCACAAAATATTAAAGTTATTTACAATGGTGTAGTCAATGCAGGTGTTGAGATATGTCAACCTTGGGAAAAGTCAATAGTTGATGGACTACATTGTGTTCATTGTGGCCATCTTTCTGAGGCGAAAGGACAACTGGAATCAATTCAAGCGTTAGCAATATTACGAGATAGGGGATATAAAAATATATATTTGCATTTAGCAGGATCACCATTGATATCTCATGGTAAATCTTACAAGGATATACTTGAAAATGAAGTTTATAAATACTCTTTGCAAGATCAGGTAATCTTTGAAGGAGAAGTAGAAAATATGGGGATGCTTAGAGAAAAAATGCAAATAGAGTTAATGTGTTCTGTGGCAGAACCATTTGGCAGAGTTACTGTAGAGGGAATGCAAGCTGGTTTGGTTGTTATTGGATGTGATACAGGAGCTACGCCTGAAATAATACAAGATAAAATTAATGGACTCATTTATCATCGTGGAAATACAATAGAATTAGCTGATAAGATTGAACAAATATACAATAATCATGAGTTGGGCAATTTATTATCATCTTCAGCTATACATACAACAATGGTTAATTTTACTATGGAAGAGAATGTGAGACAGATAAATGAGGTTTTGGTACAGATGAGGAAATAGTAAATGAATTCAATTGAAAAAAAATTATATACAATGTAATATATCAAGTATTGCTAATTGTAATGCCAATGATTACATCGCCTTATGTTTCGCGTGTATTGGGAGCAGAACAAATTGGAATTTATACATATTGTTATACGATAGTAAGTTATTTGTTTTGTTTGCTCAACTTGGTATTGTAAATCATGGTAGCAGAAGTATGCAATTGCAAAAAATCAGGAAGATCGAAATATAATTTTTTCAAATATCATTTCTGTTCAAATTATACTAGCTTTATTAGTAATAGCTTTATATTTCTTATATTTGAAAGTCTTTAATATAGAGTATCGTTATATGAGCATAATAATGTTGCTATATCTTATTGCTGCATTATTTGATGTTAATTGGCTTTTTTTTGGCGTTGAGCAATTTAAAATTACAGTAACAAGGAATGTGATTATTAAATTAGTTAGCACAGTACTCTTATTTGTGTTTATAAAAGATGCAAATGATATATGGAAGTATGGATTGCTTCTTGGGTTAAGTCAAGTGATAGGACAGATATCTGTCTGGCCGTATTTGAAGAAACATGTTCATTTTGTAAAACCGAAATTTTACTTAATGAAAAGGCAGATGGTTTCAATGGCAGTACTTTTTATTCCACAAATCGCTGTAAGTTTATACAAGCTGATGGATAAAATAATGATAGGAGAATTTTGTACAAAAAGTCAATTGGGGTATTATGAATACGCTTCAATGGTTGTTAATCTACCTCTTGGATTTATTACAAGTTTAGGAACAGTTATGTTACCTCGTATTGCTTCATTAATGAGTGAAGGAGATAATAAAAAAACAATAGAGTACACACACTATTCTATTTTATTTGCTGTAGCTATGTCAACAGCATTTGCATTTGGTCTTTCTGCAATTGCGCCTACGTTTATTCCATTTTATTTTGGAAAAGAGTTTGCTCCCGCTGCAAAATTGTTAGTGGGATTATCTGTTACATTGGTATTTTTGGCTTGGGCTAATGTTGTTAGAACACAGTATCTTATACCTTCAAAAAAAGACAGGGAATATATTGTTTCATTGTTTTCTGGAGCTGGAGCTAACATTGTATTTAATGTATTGTTAATTCCTAAATTTAATGCTTGGGGGGCAGTAATAGGGACTATTGTTGCTGAAGTTATCGTGTGTGTAATACAAACATATATGTCAAGAAAGTATATTCCTGTTACAAAGTATTTGAAAGAGTGTATTGGTTTTGTTTTTATTGGAATATTAATGTTTGGCTGTGTTAGAATAATTGCCATGATAAATATGGGGAATATGGCTACCATTTTGTTTCAAGTATTGGTAGGTGGAATGATTTTTTTTGTTCTTACCTTTTCCTATGTAGAAAAAGTTTTAATGATACCTTTATTGAGTTTGTTAAAGAATAATAAAATAGGTGAATAAAAGTCATGAAAACAGCAGTTAATAATAATTCTTCTTCCCATCAGCGCATGTACAATATTGAATTAATGCGTATTATTTCAATGTTACTGGTTATTACAACACATTTTTGGGGACATGGTATAGAATTGACCTCGATTCCTGTATTTACATTTCCGTACTATTTTGGTTGGTTAATGAAAGGTATATCATATGTGAGTATTAACACGTATGTATTGATTAGTTCATTTTTTTTGTGTCAGAGTAGATTCAAGATAAAAAAGCTTTTTTCTTTGTGGTTAGAAATTGAATTTTATTCTATTCTTATTTATGGGGTAACTTGTATAGCGGGTATAATTAGTATTTCTTTTAAAGGAATAATGATGGCATTGTTTCCTATATGTTCCAGTGAGTATTGGTTTGTGACCATATATGTTGGATTATTTTTGCTTTCACCAATTCTTAATTTTGTCATAAAAAGTATGAATCAGAAACAGCATTTAGCAACTATAGTAATTATGTGTATTTTGTTTGTTTTAATACCGAATGTGTTTTTCTTTAGTAAATGGCTAAATTTTGGAAGTGGGTATGGGATTGTATGGTTTGTAGTGCTTTATTTTATCGGCAGTTATATCCGTTTGTATTTAGAAGAGAAATGTATTAAGAAGAAAAAAAACCTAATTGGATTGTTAGCTTTTATCTTCTTGCTACTTCCTTTTATTTCAAGAATTGTCATTGCGTTTGCAACAAAACTAATTCTTGGCAGAGTTGTTGGTGCAGGACTATTTTTTTCTAATAATTCAATACTAGTTGTTCCGGCAACTGTTTTATTCTTTTTATTCTTCTTAACAATCGAGATTAAATCAGAAAGAATAAAAAGAATAATCTCGTTCTTATCAGCCGGAAGTTTTGCAGTCTATTTACTTCATGATAATCCTAATATTTCTGGATATATTTGGGGATTAATGGTAAGTAATATACATTTAAATGATGCAAGACTAATTATAGAATTTGGACTTGTAGTTATTTTCATATATTTGGTGTGCGCATTTTTTGACTATTTTAGAAGGTTAAGTTTTAAAAAAGTACATAATATACATTTAGGTACAGATATTGACAAAAAAATAAATGATTTATTTCAATTGTAAAAGATTGTACACGGGGTAGATTCTGTGAAATCTATTTTTGAGGTAAATAAAAATTGTCAAGGTCTGTAAATTTAAAAGATTTAGGATTGACAGAATAGAAAGGAGAATTGTATGACAATGATAATTCGGGGGGGGGCAATACTTAGAAAGTATGTAAATAAGTTGTACTCTATGCCTGTTGCTGGGGAATGGCTTCAACAATTGTCTTATGAAAGAAATGTTGAAAAAATGGTGTCACATAATAGTTCGTTTAAAACAGACGAGGATAGAGCGAATGAACTGAGGCGCGTGTATAAACAAAAAATTGGAAGAGATTTAAATTTAGAGAATCCAGTTTCTTATACGGAAAAAATGCAATGGAGTAAGCTTTATGACTGTACAGAGGTTAAGGGTATGCTTACAGATAAGTATGTTGTGCGGGAATGGATTAAGAAAAAAATAGGAGAAAAATATTTAATACCTCTTATAGCAGCATACGATTCACCAGATGAAATTGATTATAATTGTTTACCTAATCGATTTGTAATTAAAATGAACAATGGATCAGCAACTAATATAATTTGCACGGATAAAAGAAAATTAAATAAACGGTTAACTAAAAGAAGGCTGAAATATTGGTTTAAAACACCTTTTTCAATGATGTCTTGGTTCGAAATGCATTATGATTACATAAAACCAAAGATATTAATTGAAAAATATATGCATGATGAAAAAACAGATGATTTGAGGGATTATAAATTTCTTTGTTTCGATGGTGTTCCGTATTATGTATGGGTTGATTTGAATAGAAATATTGCCCATTCTCGTAAAGTTTTTGATATGAATTGGGAATTACAGAAATGGAATCAATTTAATTATAAAGAAAAGGATGTTGAAATTCCAAAACCTGATACCTTTAGTGAAATGGTTGAAATTACTAAGAAATTGTCTTATGGATTTTCTCATGTTCGAGTAGATTTATATGAAATTAATGGAAAAGTGTATTTTGGGGAAATGACATTTACTAATGCAAGTGGTCTTGAAAAAATAGAACCATATGAGGCAGATGTAGAATTAGGAAATCTGTGGCATTTAAAAGAGTGCAAATTTCTATGATGATTAACTCTCGTTTGCATAAAAAGAAACATCAAAGGTAGTAGAAAAACCTTGAATTTGGCATTCTCAGAATCAGATCCCCATGAAATTAAAATATGCAAATTTTAGATATCCATCCAATCCCAGAGAAAGTCCTTTATATCAATGAACTTAGAATTGCGGATATGGCTTTTTACTATGATTGATACAGAAGAGCAACATCAAAAAGCACTTATCGGAAGAACACGTACTAATGGTGGGATTTTACCTGATGATAATGTTCGTGTTTATGTACCGTTGGACTTAAATGCTGATTAGATATTGAACAGACTACAGCAAATCTACTAACATTATGGAAAATCCGGATGAGACGAATGAATTAGAGTTTTCTTACCAGATTGGTAAAATCATCTCACAACTTGAAATATATGATCAGGTTTGTGCAACTAGAGATTTAGGAAATACGGTAAAAATTGAAGAACATCTCCACAGTAAAAAAGGTATAGAACCGGCTGATAAAACTATTAGTTTTTTACTGGAAGATGAAGACTGCGCAGAACGTTTTCCATATGATGTTGTGGATGAGTTAAAAAAGAATTTGGAATATGATATAAAACATGAGATGTATTGAAAAAAGATTCATCATAAAGAGATAAGGAACAAAGGAGAGAGAAAAGAAATGTCATTATTTAAAGGAAAAACACTTATGATCACTGGCGGTACTGGTTCTTTTGGAAACGTGGTATTAAATCGTTTCCTTCAGACAGATATTGGAGAAATCCGCATATTTTCACGTGATGAGAAGAAGCAGGATGATATGCGTCATGACTTCCAGACCCGTATGCCGGAGGTTGCAGATAAGATCAAGTTTTATATTGGTGATGTAAGAGATTTACAGTCTTGTAAGAGTGCTATGCATGGTGTAGATTACATTTTTCATGCTGCCGCGCTGAAACAGGTACCTTCTTGTGAGTTTTTCCCTATGGAAGCAGTGAAAACCAATATCATTGGTACAGACAATGTACTTACAGCAGCTATTGAGGAAGGGGTTGAAGCGGTTATCTGTCTTTCCACAGACAAGGCTGCATATCCGATCAATGCGATGGGTAAGTCTAAATCTCTTGAAGAGTCTGTAGCTATTGCCAAATCCAGATATTCCGGAAAGACTAAGATCTGCTGTACACGTTATGGAAATGTTATGTGTTCCCGTGGTTCTGTAATTCCACTTTGGATTGATCAGATTAAAGCTGGCAATCCGATCACAGTTACTGAGCCGAATATGACTCGTTTTATCATGTCTCTTGAAGAGGCTGTTGACCTTGTTCTTTATGCTTTTGAGCATGGCGAGAATGGTGACCTGCTTATTATGAAAGCACCGGCCTGCTCCATCGGTCTTCAGGCAGAAGCAGTATGTGAAATGTTCGGCGGAAATAAAGATGATATTAAAGTGATTGGTATCCGTCATGGTGAGAAGATGTATGAAACACTTCTTACAAACGAGGAGTGTGCCAAGGCTGTTGATCTTGGAGACTTCTACAGAGTACCTGCAGATAACCGCGGTCTGAACTATGACAAGTATTTTAAAGATGGTGATGTTAAAAGAAATAAACTGACAGAGTTTAATTCTAATAATACAAAGCTTCTTAACAAAGAAGAGATTAAGGCTAAGATGATGGAGCTTACATATATTCAGGGAAGATTAGCGGAAGAATAAATAGAAAAGGTGAGAATAAAATGGTAGAGCATAATTTTAATTGGAAAAATGACGGCCGCACAAAGGTAATGATCGGATGCGGGACTCGTCCTGAGATCATTCGTCTTGCTGCCGTGATCAAAAGATGCAGAGAATATTTCGATTGCTGCGTTGTTTATTATAATCAGAACTGGGACAGGAACCTTTCTACAGTTTTCTGGGAGGATTTTGAGCTGACCAATACCTTTGGTGAATTTGGTCCGGATATTCTTGTTCCGGTAGTTGGAGAGAATCTTGGTGTGACCTGTGGGAATATCCTTGGAAGAAGCTATGAATTGCTGAGCGAATTGCAGCCGGATGGTTACCTTGTATTGGGAGATACCAATTCCTGCTTATCTGCAATTTCAGCAAAGAGATTACATATCCCTCTTTTCCATATGGAAGCTGGAAACAGATGTAAGGATGAGTGTCTTCCTGAGGAGACCAACAGACGTATTGTAGATGTTATTTCTGACGTAAACCTCTGTTATTCTGAATTTGCTCGTAAATATCTTGCAGACACAGGATTGCCGAAGGAGAGAACATATATGACCGGTTCTCCTATGGCAGAAGTGCTGCGCATGAATTTAGAGAAGATCCAGAAAAGTGATGTTCTGGAAAGACTTGGACTTGAGAAGGATAAATATATTTTACTTTCTGCACATCGTGAGGAGAACATTGATTCTGAGAAGAATTTCTTAAGTCTTTTCACAGCAATCAATGCTCTTGCAGAGAAGTACGATATGCCGATCCTTTATTCCTGTCATCCAAGGTCAAAGAACCGTTTGGAGAAGAGTGGATTTAAGCTTGATCCAAGGGTAAGGGTGAATGAGCCTCTTGGTTTTAATGATTATAATAAGCTTCAGATGAATGCGCTGGCAATTGTGTCTGATTCAGGTACACTGCCGGAGGAGAGTTCTTTCTATCTTTCCATTGGCCATCCTATTGCTGCTGTTTGTATCCGTACATCCACAGAGAGACCGGAAGCTTTGGAGGCAGGAGATTTTATCCTGGCCGGTATCACAACAAAGGAACTTCTGAATGCTGCAGATATGGCAATTGATATGAAGCAGAAGGGCGTGCTTGGCAAACCATGTCCGGATTATATAGATGAAACTGTATCCATGAAGGTTGTCCGTATTATTCAGGGATATGTGAATGTAGTTAACAAGATGGTCTGGAGAAAAGATCAGTAAAATACAATAGAGGTAGTGATATTATGAACATACTGGTTACCGGTGCAAAAGGAATGGTAGGAACAGCACTTGTAAATAATTTAAAGAATATCAGAGATGGTAAGAACAGAACCAGGAATATCCAGATTAATGAGATCTATGAATATGACCTGAATAATACAGAGGCTGAATTAGATGAGTATTGTGCCAAAGCAGATTTTGTATTTAATCTTGCCGGAGTTAACCGTCCGGAAAACCCGGAAGATTTTATGAAAGGGAATTTTGGCTTTGCGTCACAGCTCCTTGACACATTGAAAAAACATAATAATAAAGCTGGTATTATGCTTTCTTCTTCTGTCCAGGCTACATTAGCAGGACGCTTTGGAAACAGTGAATACGGAAGGAGCAAAAAGGCAGGGGAAGAGCTGTTTTTTACATACGGAGAAGAGACAGGTGCTCCTATATATGTGTACAGATTTGTGAATCTTATGGGACACAGCCGTCCGAAATATAATTCCGCGATTTCAACCTTCTGCTGGGCAGTGGCTAATGATGAAGAGTTTACTGTAAATGACAGGAGCACAGAGCTGGAGGTCCTTTATATTGATGACCTTGTGGAGGGAATGTTTGATCTTCTGGAGGGAAAAGAGCAGCATTGTGAATTTGACGGAGTAGAGACTGTTTTAAGTGAGAATGGTCATTACTGCTGTGTACCGGTTACACATAAGGTTACATTAGGTGAGATTGTAGATTTATTAGAAGAATTTAAGGCACAGCCGGTTTCCCTGATGATGCCCAAATGCCCGGAAGGTTCCTTTGCAAAGAAGCTTTTCAGCCTTTACCTGACTTATTTGCCAGCTGACAAATTTAAATATGCCATGAAAATGAACTGTGATGATCGTGGTTCTTTTACAGAGCTGGTTCATACTGTAGACTGTGGTCAGGTCAGCATTAATATCAGCAAGCCCGGGATCACAAAAGGACAGCACTGGCACAACAGCAAGTGGGAACAGTTCATTGTTGTACATGGTCATGGCCTTATTCAGGAACGTAATATTAATACAGGGGAAACTGTTGAATTTGAGGTTTCAGGAGATAAGATAGAAGCAATCTATATGATTCCGGGATGGACTCATAATATTATCAACCTGTCGGAGACAGATGATCTGGTAACTGTCATGACCTGTAATGAGATCTTTGATCCGGCACATCCGGATACGTTTTTTGAACCGGTATAAAAAAATAGAGGGAGAGTACTTGATTGACTCTCCCTGTAATGCTTTTATAATGTGAACTTCCAGTAATTTTTCCACCTAAAGAAAAAAGAACGAAATAAAATCATAAAAAATCCCGGTTTTCTGCGGCTTTCCATTGCAGATAGTCGGGAAATATAGTACAATTATTTTAGGCGAATAACCGCCTAAAAGGAGGGCGCTATGTATCTGGATTTTTTAGTGAAAGTACCAACTGTAAAAGGCAAGATCACACGGAGAAAAAATTCAAATGTTGTATATATAGAGTATGAGTATGACCGGGTTTATGATCCATCCCGGAAGTATACTTTTCCCAAAAGAGTAACAATCGGAAAACTGTCAGATACAGATCCGGAACTCATGAAACCGAATCAAAATTTCCTGAAATATTTCCCCGATGCAGAGCTTCCGGAAAGCAAAAACAGGACTTCCAGAAGCAGTTGCCTCAGGGTAGGAACATATTTTGTACTGCGTAAGATCATAGAAGAATGCAGCTTGAACGATATCCTTGGAAAGTATTTTGGATCGCGTGATATGGGGCTGTTTTTAGATCTGGCTGTTTATTCGATCATAGCAGAAAACAATGCAACGCAGTACTATCCGGATTATACATACAACCATCCACTTTTTACGGAAAAGATGAAACAATACAGCGATTCAACCGTATCAGATTTCCTGAATTCAGTAACAGATGATCAGAGTACAGGATTTCTGAATACATGGAATGAGTCACGGAATTACCGTGAAAAGATTTATATTTCTTATGATTCAACGAATAAAAACTGTCAGGCCGGGGATATAAAAATGGTTGAATTTGGGCATCTGAAAGTAGATATGGGAGAGCCGGTATTTAATTATGCAGTTGCGTATGATACTCATAATCAGGAACCATTATTTTATGAAAAATATCCAGGAAGTCTGAATGATATCTCCCAGCTTCAGTTCATGCTGGATAAAGCATCCGGATATGGTTATAAGAAGATCGGATTCATTCTGGACAGGGGATATTTCAGCTGCGAGAATATACAATATATGGATAAATGTGGGTATAGTTTTGTTATCATGGTGAAAGGGATGTCTGCCCTTGTGAATGAACTGATCCTGGAAAATAAAGGGACATTTGAAAATAAGCGGGTAAACAATATCTATGAATATGGAGTTTACGGAAAGACAATACGGCACAAACTGTATGCAAGTGATAAAAAAGAGCGTTATTTTCATCTGTATCATAGCATTTCCAAAGAAAGCGCAGAACGGATAGAGATTGAAAACCGGATCAACCAGATGACGCAGTATCTGAAAAAGTACCAGAATAAAGTAAAGGAATTCGGTCCTGGATTTGAGAAGTATTTTAACCTTCATTATGATGAAAAGAGCCAGGCTTTTATACTACCAGAAGAACGGTGCAGTGTGGTAGAAAGAGAACTGGATCTGGCAGGATATTTTTGGGTGGATATTGGGGTCAGACCCCATGAAATACCGATAAAGAGAATAAAGAAGAACTAAAAGTTCTATAAAAGAAACATAAAATATCTTGCAAAAACTTATCATGAGTGATAAAATCTCGTAAATGAGTTATCAGAGATGGAATGGAGATAAACAAATGCAGGAGAACATGAAAGAATACCTGACAGAAAAGGAAGCCAGAGAAAAGAGACTGGAAGTATATACAGAGAAGATCCAGGAAAAGGTGTTGAGCAGATCTTCGGAAACAATCCGGCAGTTAGTGGAGGAGAGACACCGCCAGAAAATGACGCAGCAGGAAATAGCGGATATTACAGGGATAAAACCGTCGAATATGGCCCGGTTTGAGAGCGGCGGCAGGGTACCAACACTGGTTGTATTGGAGAAATATGCGAATGCACTTGGAAAACATATTGAAATAAAAATCTGTGATGACTGACAGATTTTTATTTTGGGATAATCATATATGATACTATTATTAAAAATAAAAAAGCAAAATGGATGTTTGTGATATGAAAATATTACTTAGAAAATATCACTATGTTAATGACATTGAATCAAGCAATATTGAAATTGAAAAGTCTGATTGTCCATATATATAATTGGGATTTAAAAAATATTTATATGGAATAATAGTTTCGCTATGTATCATATCTGGTGAGATGTTATTTTAACAATAAAATGTTGTATTTATACGTTTATGGGGTGGGATGAATATTTAATTGGTTGATGATAAGAAAGGTGGATTATAATGATTGAAAGTGAATTATATTACTTGGTAAAATCATATCGAGATGCAATAGAACAAGCGCATAAAAAAAATAGATTTTGTAAATGGCCATTTAATCAATTCCCGGAGGCCTGTTGCGGACAAGCTTCAGATATTTTGGCAAGGTTTTTAGGGGAGCAAGGCATTTATACAAAGGTTGTTAGTGGAAGTGATTCAAATACAACTCATGCTTGGCTTGTGCTAGATGATTCTATTTTGCAGAAAAATATACAAAGAGCTGAAGAAGCCACAGATTATGAAGAAGTAAATAAAATGAATAGGATTTTAGAAGTATATGGCTATAATAAAGAAATAAATATATATCCTTACTGTGATCTTGATTCTATTCTGAGGGGATGTACAATTATTGATATTACGGGAAGTCAATCCCAGTTTAGACTGGATTCCAAGTACTTTAATTATAACATTCCAATATATATTGGTGAAATGGATGATTTTCATAATTTGTTTGATATTAATAGTATTAATGAGTTCAGAAATGATGATAAATTGGATAATATTTATAGGATAGTCCAACAATATCTGTAATTTATGCGGATAATTAATTTAATCTTGATGTCTTTTCAAGGTGAGCTGCATTTTGCGCCCTCCGGCGGTCGCAAATGCGTTTTAGAACGGCCGCTCTGCGGAGCATAACGGCCGTCCGTTTTTAGCACCACATTGGGGTCTGCCCCAATGAAATAAACAATTGTAAGTAACCTAAATGTTTGCTACTGGTCTCTCAGTTCTGCTTTTAAAATTTCTATAATAAAACTTTAAATTGTATTTTCATAGTAATCCGTTATACTAAAGACAAAGTGTACATTGGGGTCAGACCCCATGAAATCCAAATAAAAGAAATGAATCAGATCTAAAAGTTCTATAAAGAAAATCTAAAGTATTTTGCAGAGACTTATCTTAAATGATATAATTTCAAAAAGTAGGAAAGGAAAGAGTGTTGCTGATTTCTCAGTTTGTCACTAATTAGATTTGCTCTCATGTCACAGATCTGCTAAGTTTTGTGTCATTGTCATTTTTGTGCAATCTGGAAGGTCTCCTGCTGTGGATTCATGAGGTCAGACCTCATGAAGAAGGCAAGACTCTGGATATATGTCAGTATATACGAATAGTAATGTGAACGATTCGTTTCGCAAAGAGCCGGATGCGGGAAAGTCGCACGTCCAGAATTCTGTGAGGGGTGTACGATTGTAAGGGGTACACCTACTCGACACATGAAGTAGAGGGTAAGTGATTTTTTATATAGCGGAGAGATAAAAAAAGTTGTATAAATGTGCTATTCTTGAAATAGCATTGGGGGCAGATTCTATAAAGTTTTTATAAACTGGATGGCTAGAATGTTCCAGCGACTCACTGGAGTAGGTGTAACTGTAGTTTATTTTCTGTGAAAGTATCTACCCAATTGTGCCGTACCGACATTAACTACAGTTTTTTACCAATCTGACAGCATATTATTATAGCTTTATTTGAGAAATACTCGGGGTCAGATCCCATGAAATACCTACCCACATCTTATTTTCTGTGAAAGTATCTACCCGATTGTGCCGTACCGACATTAACCACAGTTTTTTACCAATCTGACAGCATATTATTATAGCTTTATTTGAAAAATACTCGGGGTCAGACCCCGTGAAATACCTACCCACATCTGTAAATTTCCATCAAGATATCAAGATATAATCTCACATATTCAAGTGGTTCATCAACTGCAAGTGAGGTCAATGCACAGTCAGATCCGGGTGTGGTTTTTAAATCCTTTTCAGCTTCCCAGCAGTCAATGCGAAGCATATAGCCAGCAGATGTATAAACATCAATACTATTACACTGGGGATTATATTCTGCAAATATCGTTCTCATCGTATCTTATCTCCTTATCGTTTAATCAATCATTAGTTACAAAAATTAGAAGCATTTCAATCAGTTCACCATGTCATTTCCATTTTATGTGTAAGCGCTTAATTTTTAGGTATGATAGAAAAATCCCCGACTACTTTTCAGTAGCCGGAGCACCTTGACAATTCACATATGATTGATTTGATTCGTTTGCACGACGTTCGATCTCAGCTTTGACGGTTTCGTTCCATGGCGCCAGAAGTTCTAAGTCATCATCGCTCATCCTATCATCAGGCAGTTTTTCCAGCAGATAAGTAAGATAGTGATAGACGTTTACTCCATTGGCTTTTGCCATTTCTACCATTGTGTACACAACAGCACTGGACTGGGCTCCGTTTGGTGTATCGCAGAACAGCCAGTTTTTACGGCCTACTGTAAACGGACGGATTGCATTTTCGCTGAGATTATTAGAAAAACTGCAGCGGCCATCTTCCAGATAGGTAGAAAGATAGGATCGGCGGTTCTGAATGTAGGTGACAGCTTTATCCATTCTGCTTCCACGGGTAGGGCTCTGCTGATCAAGCCACGACAAAAAACCTTCTACTACCGGCTTTTCTTTTTCAAGACGCGCCTTTTTGATAGCATCGAAGGAAGAATACTTTGATCTGATCACATCTTCCAAATGGAAGAGCTGGTTAATGTACAGCATTCCCTGTACGGATGGCTGGGTATAATCCAGAGCTTTTCCCTTGGAAATGGCATCTGTCAGATATCTTCTGATGTGTGCCCAGCAGGCTGTGCGTTTGGCATCTGGAACTTTATTGTATCCACTATAGCCATCACACATCAGATAACCCTTGAAGCCGTGAAGAAAATCTACGGCATTGTCCCCGGCCCGGGTCTCTGAGTATTTATAGAGGATAATAGGCGGTCCTCCGTCTTCGCCACTACGGAACAGCCACATATATGACTTTGTCTGTGCACGGCGTCCCGGTTCATGCAGAACCTGAAGAGGCGTTTCATCTGCCATCACGAATCCACGTTCCAGAAGTTTCCTGTGGAAGTATTCATACATAGGAAGAAAAAACGCTTCGGAATTCCGGATCCCCCAGTTTGACATAGTAGCTCTGGTAATCTTCACGCCATACTGTTTCCAGTCCTTCTCCTGACGGTAGTATGGGAGACCATTACAAAACTTCTGGTACATTACCCAGGCAACCGTTCCGGCAGAAGCCATTCCATAAAGCATATGGGCTCTGCCATCTTTTCCTTTTTTGATGACCGGAATATCCTGAAGCCTGCACTGCGGGCACTCATAGTTCTTACTGTAGTATTCATATACTTTCAGTTTTGCCGGTACAAAAACCAGTTCCCGGCGGACAAACTCTTCCCCGATTTCTTTTAGCGGGGTACCACAGACAGGGCAGAGTTTCTCTTTCTCAGAAAGCTCCAGATACTTTTTTTCAACAGGAACTCCCTTAAAACGTTCCGCATCTGTAGCTCGTGCTTTTTGTTTTTTTGCTGTTTTTTCTGGAAGGAGTGCTTCAAGATCCTTTGCTTTTGCAGCTTCTGGATCCTGTTCCAGTTCCGCCTCATTGAAAAAGTTTAACTGACCCGGAATATCGAGGGTCCTTTTTTCACTGGAGGTGCCAAACAGTTTTTTACGGAGAAGGTCTATCTCTTCTTTCAGATTATCCCGCTCCTGGTGAGAGTCTCTTCCCGTTTATTGGCAGCATCGACAGTTGCCTGAAGTGTTTTTATCATTTTTTTGAGATCGTTTATCATGTCCTTCAACTCACGGAGCTGGATATCTTTGGAACTGTCTGCCACTGCTTTTTCCTCCTGTTTCTGATGTTTCCATTATACCAGAAAACAGTGGTTTTTCCCAGCAAAACAGCGGATTTACCAGGACTTGAAAGTGCCGAAAATACCGCAAAAAACAAGAGTTTTATGTGCATCTTTTTTACGTTGCCTTGATCGCTTTGGGCTGCTCAATATCAATGCCGGACATCAGCCAGTCGAACTCCCGCCATGTAAGATTCCGGACTTCGGATTTATTCCTGGGCCACCGGTAAGAACCTTGGGCAGTCAGTCTTTTGTAGATCATAACGATCCCATCTGGTTCTTTTAAAATAGCTTTGATGCGGTCGCATTTACGTCCACAGAAAAGAAAAAGTGCATGGTCGATCTCCATCGAAAACTGTTCCTGGATGATCGCACACAATCCATCAATGGACTTGCGCATATCTGTTCTGCCACAGACGATATAGATCGCATCAACACTTGAGATGTCCGCTAACATAACGGCTCCTTCAACGTATCCATAAGCATCTTCAGAAGTAACGGTTTGATCTCATTACTCATTCGTATAAGCAATCCGTCTGCTTCGATCTCAATCGTATGTGAATTGTCAAGGTGCATAGGTCTGTTTCCATTATCTGGGATCAGTCCTGCCGGAGAAGACTCCGGTTCTATAGCAATCTGGACTACATCCTGTTTATGGGATGTAAGGTCAAGAGTGCTGGCTTTGGGGGCTGGATCCGGTATCTGACAGGCTTTTTTGCGGAGACGGGTAACTGCATTGTAAAAACAGCTGGGAGATATCCCATGCTCATTACGCCATGCAGCATCTGTCAGGCCGCTTTGTCTGCATTCAGTTACCAGTTCCATCCATTCTTCCAGGGAACGCCCTGGAGCACGTTTATTACTCATAATGAAACCTCCAAATGTAGTAAATTTCTATCTCCTATCAAGCGGAGTGTAGTAAAAATCTATTTACTATCATTATGAGTTTAAAAACGTAGACAGTAAAGCTACCCAAGATTTAAGCGCTTACTTTGCAAGTGGATTGGAAAAGGATATTTCAGCTGTTGAAAATGCAGTTGCCAGTGACTTAAGCAATGCTTTTGTAGAAGGAACAAATAACAAAGTGAAGATGGTAAAACGCACTATGTATGGTCGATGTAGCAAGAAGTTATTAGCAGCAAAGCTGATGTACAATCCTGTATAAAATCAGGATTGTACGTAAATATGCGGAAGAACCAAAAAGGTCTTGCAAAAAACACTTCTTATGAAAAATAATATCGTTAACTTAATAAATTTACAAATATAAATATAAATTTGCAAATGCAAATTCATACATTGACAAAATTCTTATTCGCAGTATAATTTAAGAAAAAAATTATTTGAAAATTGCAATGAAAAATAGTAAGGGGGAGATTTGTGATTGATTACAGTAAACTTTGGGCATTACTTTCTGAATACGGTACTTCCAAGACTGAGTTTATGAACCAGATTGGAGTAAGCTCTGCTACAATAGCAAAATTGTCAAACAATCAGCCTGTTACAATGGATATTCTTGAACGTATATGTTCCAACCTTCATTGCTCACTGGATAGTGTTGTCTCTTTTTCAGATGGATTGAATACGCAGAGACAATGGTGCGGAATAAATGAAGGAGAAACTTATTTGTTTTATCTGTATTTTATTCAGGAAATAAATGAAGAAAGCAATGTGAAGTTTCTTTATGGCTATTCATGTCCATTTTGTCTTACGAGAGACGGATTGGATGAATGGAGGCTTTCCAGATATAAGAATTATGATTATATATTTCAGATTAGCGGTTATTGTACTGGTTATCATCTTCTGAAATTACTTAAAACAATAGAAAAAAATGAGCCACTGGGGGAAATTTTAAAACAAAATGAAATAACGATTAAGTGTATGGGATGTAAAGAAGAAGTAAGAGATAATATTTTTCTCCTTTCACTTTTTCAAGGAATCCCACAATATCGATCTGCATATATGTTAGAGCCTCGTGAACGCAACAGCCGTCTTATAAACGCGTTACGTCCGCAAGTTGCAATTAGTAATTGCTCGATGCAGTGTGAGAGCCTTGTAGGCGATAATCCAAGGGATTTTTATTGTAAAAATGCAAAGCCAGATACGGGAAAAATCATGGAGTTGTATGATTTTCTAAAGACTATTTATTCTACTGCATCAGTGAATGATATGGCAAGGCTTGGGTGTTTTGAATTATTAAGTTATTTGAATGGAAATTCCAATGAAGACAATGGAATACAATGGAAAATTAAGAAAAAAGAAGATCGGAAAAATGTACGGATGCTTACAGAGGTACTGGAAATAGTGTTGAAACATCGTATTTTTTCTGGGAGTTATGCAATGCTAATTCGTGTATCCAATACACAAAATAATTTCCTAGAGCATTTGGAATTAGTCAGTTGCAATGAAAAGGATTATGTATATAATATTCCGCTTCACGAGAGTGTTGGAACTATAGAGATTCGTTTGTACAAATTGTCTGGTAATTCATTTGAGACTAATCTGGTAGCTGATTCTTCTGCTACGCTTATTCGAAATATATCACTTAATATGCGTATGGTAGACCGCCGTTTTCAGTTGGAAGATTCATGGACTCAAATGATGAAAAAAAATGGAAAAAATGTTGATACAACAGCAGAATATGTATCACAAGAGATTTGTTCTATTAGTAATCAGGGAAGCGAAGTATGGTATGAGAATGAAAGAATCGTGAAGGAGGACTGCGGACAAATATTAAATTTGAATTCCAGGGGAAGTCAGGGAATTTTTTTTGAAGCGGGAGATGATATGCATATACGTTTTTTGGAATGGCTGAAACAGATACTTGACAGCATTTCCTGCAAAAGAGTGGTAATTATTGATCCCTATATTGACGGTGCTGCTATTGGAAAAATCCTTCGTGGAATAACTAATCCGTCAGTGACATATGACATTTATACCGCTTATGATGTCAGCAAGAAAACTGGAGAGGAGAAAAAAGAGAGAATCACTGAAATAAAAAAGGTTCTTGAGCAACTTAGACTTGTGGCACCCTCTTCTTTAAATGTCTATGCAGTGACGGGGGATGATTTGCACGATCGTTTTCTTATCTTGGAAGGAGAAGATTCAATGGAAACAAAAGTATATTCCATGAGCAATTCCTTAGACAATGTGGGACAGCATCATTCTTCCATAGTTATACCGCTAGATCCGTTGCTAGCAGTGAGAGTAAACGGGTTCTATTTGAAATTAATCGAAAAGAAAAAAGTAGAAAACAAGATTGAAGAGGTATTTTCCATTTCAAAATCGAAAACATGCATGATTGAAGATGGGGAAGAAAAACAGACTGAGATTATCTGCTCTGTTGAGGAATATAAGAGATTATGTAAAAATAATTTAGCTGAGGCTCTATCCCAGCTGGCTTATTTAATTCCGGGAGAACTGAAAAACAGTTGTAGAGAAGAACTTGCAAATGTGGATGGATTTGCAGACAAAATAAAACTGTTGTTGGAGGGCTATTGTGCGTTAATTCCGAATATAGCTCCGAAATGGAACAATGTAAAGTACCAGGCTTATGAGGAACGGAGATTATTTAGCATTGGTCAGAATATTTCAAGAGATATGGAATGGAATCTAAAACTTATGGATTCAGCTGACTATATGGATAAATATTTTGTGGAATATTTGTATTATCATGAGCCGTGGTATATTCAAAATGCGGTCAGATATTTTTGTAGTTTGGAAACAAAGAAAGCAGTAGAGTATCTGAGTACATTGCGACAGGCGATGAAGGAGGAAAAATCAGAAAATATAAATTTGCGTAGATGTAAATTGGCTGCAATGTTTATTATCCGGCTAATAGAGGTTTTGAAATATAAAGATGACAAAATGGCGACAGAGTATATGCTTGCTTCTGATATTCCATATCTTCATGTGATTGTGATTGCGAATAGCTTTTCTGATATTTTAAATTTTGATGCGGGATACATTGGAAATGTGGCAAAAGAATTGGAATCTTTGAGTCGCAAACTGTCATTTAAGGAACAGCTTGTTGCTCATATATATGTGATTCAGGAACTTCAAATCTGCTATTATAGAAATGGGAGTCGCTATGAGATAATACAACCTGTCATAGACGAGATAATTAAGAGATTGGCAGCAATTATCAGGAATGTATCTTTACAGAAACCTGATCGTGATGGGATAAGTGATGATGATTTGTATGGCTTGATCCATGTTCTTTATTCACGTAATTCGGAGGATATATGCAAGATATATACATCATTGGTTGATTGTGTGTATATGGAACCTAAGAAGGCAGGTAAGTACCTCAAAAAAATGTTTTTGGAACCATTCGAGAGGGGTATAAAAAATGAGAAAGATGTATATTATCGTGCTCGAGATTTGTATGAAAGTGAAGTGATTCTTTCTTATTTAAATGCAATAGATTCTTCAATAATAAAGGAATTGTTTAAAGAAATAAAGAAGAAAGAGCGAACAGTTACAGGCATTCTTTATTCAGCTACACTAAAGGAACAAAATTATAGTTTATGGAAATGCTATATGGATATGCTTTGCTGCTTTGTATATCTGGAATTGTGGGCCGAACAGAACTATCGGTATAAGCCAAGTAAAGCTGTGGAGGAGTTTCAAGCTATATCTTCGAATTATAAGAATGTATTAAAAAAGTATTCCGAGGTTTATCAGATGTTGGTCGAGGATTATGGAATTGAGTAGAACATTATTTTTTTAACGAATAAGTGGTCAGTGTATCATTTGAAAGACGTATTTGCGGATGAAAAAAAATTTCCCCAATAATGTCTATTTCAATTAAAATGCTTAGTAGATAATATAATTCGTTTTGCTGAATCGTCGCATTGGGGTCAGGTACACGAAAATTGAAATAAAAGTTTTCTGAAATAATTATAAACAGGGTGGAAGCCCCATCAAATAAGCTGCTAACCACAGCATTTGAAGTGAGTCTTGAGTCTGCCATGGTAACGTTGCAGGCTAAGCGTAGACCGCAAGATAACTATCGTAAGATAAGAAGAAGCTTAATGAGGAATGCTTGATGTGAATATTACGGTGCAGCAGAGCCGCCAGTCCGGACTAACGGAGCCACCTCATTACAATTGGGGTCTGTCCCCAATTGTTACAAGATAATATTTTTATTCAGGAGGACATATCTATGAAAAAGACGAAAATTTATTTATATTGTCTATGCATGGCAATAATGATGCTGCTGATGAGCAGTAACGTGTACGGAGCTACGCTTAAGTCTGCAACCGTAAGTAAAACCAAAACCTACAGATGGGATTTGACACATGATGGAAAATCTGATTCTGTAAAATTTGTAATTGCAAAAGATAATTACAATATGATTAATAAGCTTCAGATTCATGTAAATGGAAAGAAAGCTTATTCTATTTCTGATCTGTATATTTACAGGATTCAAATACAATATGTAAAAATATCAAATAGCAAGGAATTTCTTTATGTAGTTGGTAGGGGAGACAGTAATACTCCTTACATAAGAAAAATTTTTCGGTATGATACAGCTTCACAAAAGTTAGTGGAAGCAGCAGATCTGTCTCAATATAGCGGAGCTGTAAGGGGGATAAAAAAAGTTTCCGGAAACAGATTAACTATAGCATATGAATGTGGAATAGGTCTTGCAGGCCGCATTAAATGGAATTATATATATGAATATAATTCTGCAAAGAAGAAATTCATACTGAAGAGCAGCACTGCAGCGGTAAAGTGCGCTTTTACCTATGACCCGGGTGATGGTTATACTTCTTATTTTAAAAAGAATATGTATAAAACTGCTAAATATATTACAGTATACAGCGATAAACTTTGCGCAAAAAATAGATCCGTGATACCTGCCGGAAAATGGATGACTATGAACAAGGTATTTGTAAATAAGACTGGAAAAATGAGTATACAGTTCAAATATGGAAATAAAACAGTATGGATTCCATGTACAACGGGTGCCTATGGAAGCTTTCAAGGTGTAAACAGACGTCTGGCAGGAGGATTTTTTGGATAATTTAGTAGTGAGATCTGACTCCAATGTTATATATGGAGAAACGTATATGGTAACACTGATCAACAGTACAAAATATTATAAAAGTGTACCTTGGTCGTATTTACGCATTGGGGTCAAGTTTATTATACGAGAGGGTGGTAATATGGATGCATTAGAGGTACTGTATGATCACTATAAGGAAACATTCAGCCTTAGTAAAGAAGCACAGGGAAGAAGAAATAAAAGTTTTGTTATTCTTTGTGTATTAGAAGCACTTTCTTTTTTCCTTTTAATAAGACCGGAAATGGCATTCGAACTCATTTAAAAGGAATAAATAAAGATATAGAAACACCTTTACAATTGAGCAATACAATTATTCAGACTTTAATTTGGCTATTAATTGTATATGTGATGATACGCTATATTCAGGACATGTTATATATTGAGCGACAGTATATGTATTTAGATAAACTTGAAAAAGAGATATCTAATTTAACTACAACGGGGATCTTTTCACGTGAGGGAGAAAATTATCAAAGAAATTATCCAATGGTGTTAAATTTCATTGATTTATTTTATAAAATGTTGATACCAATATTATTTGTCCTAATTAATATAGTGCGGATTCATAAAGAGTGGATATTGTCACAAAAATCCAGTATAGCACTTGTATGTGATACAATTTTATGTGTTGCAATTATAATTATCGATTGGTTTTATTTTTTTGAAATCCACACAAAAATAACAGGATTTTGTAAAAGACATGTTCCTTTTATCGATTCAATTGCAAATGGGTTAAGGAAAGTATTGAAGGAGGTTTAAAGTTATGGCAAAGAAAGAAGTATGTTATTCTTTTGCACATTGGAAGAGATACTGATACTTTCACCAGTCCCTGCCACGCATAGAGTTAAATTAAGTAATTGATAAATACGAAAGAGTTATAGAATGGTAAAAGATTTTTTAGAATATATTGATGAATTGCATAATACATATTGTAAGAAGAATAAGATAAAAAATAAAAATTTTATATTATATCTACCACTTAAGTCAATTACAATTCCGACTGATGAAGAATTTTGCGTTGCTAAATCCAGAAAATCAAGAGTACTCATAAGTCATAATTCAGTGTACGTAGATTTAACTGATTATGATATTATTAACATAGTGTGTAGTCTTGATGAAAAGTCAATTTCAAAGATTCTGAGGAAACTAGAAAATTGTTATTATAACAATTGGGAGGATTTCGAATTTAGCATAGAAAGAAAATGCTATAAAGGAAAAGGAATTGATTACAAAAATTTAGACATGGATATAGAATTGTGTTTAGAAGCAGATTTTCAAATTAATTTAGGGGATTTCATATTTATTTTTAATATGGTATTATTTAAAGATATAGTTGGACAAAAATACGTTAAAAGAAAGCGAAAATTATCTTTGATTGAAAATACGCTTATTAAATATATATCATTAATTAAGTATTATGGTCTTAATGATACACAGGCAAAAAAGTATTTAGATACAATTGATTATCCATTATATAAAAAAGAAGAGTTATTAGCGTATAAGATGAAAGTAAGAAAATATGATGGATTATTTGAAAAAAATGATTTTGAAAAAATGGTTCTTTTGTGATAAAATAGAGTTGGAATCCTAGTAGGCATAAATGCCACCTTAACATTTTAAGGTAGATGTATTTAGAAAATAGTTAAATTTGTATGACTACCGTCATATTTTAGATTTCAATTTCATTTGTTGTTCACAACCATGACCTTCGCTACTACGCTCAGGTCAGAACGCAAACAACAAATGAAATTGATCTAGAAAAAATTTGACAAATTTAAGTAGGATTCCTTTTTGTGGAGAAAAAATGTATATATTCAATGAAATAAAAATTGATGAAGGTAAAGAAATTATTTTTTTGTGTGGAACAAAGTATATAGAAAAATCACAATATGATAAAAGAAATGTTTTAAAAAATTATATCAAAGAACATTATTCTAAAAAAAATGTGCTTATATTAGAGGAACATTTTGTATTTGGAAAAAAAGAAGGGTATTTGAGTTATGATGATATTTTTCTAAAAAATTTAAATGATATAGAAACATTAAGTGCAGCATTTGCTAGTGGAATTATTATTATTCATGATAGCATATCAACAGGCGCGGAATTGGCAGCATTTGCTTCTAATGAGATGCTAAAAAGTAAAATATGTGTTTTGGAGCCAGATAGTACAGGTATTGAAGAAAGAAAAATAAGTTCCTTTTTAGAATTGGCTTATTTTAGTTCAAAGTCCTCGATTTGTAGGATAGTATATTATCCTGAGGTATATTCCTATGAAATATCAGAAAAACATATAGAAAAAAGAACGAATTTTGTAAATAATAGTATTACTCCTATTTTGGGAGGAAAAATATGTGAATTTATCGATTGTTGTAAATCGGAATTAGATATTTGTTTTGAAAAAAACAAATATGGAAAAATTAATAATAAAGTGGGAACCATTTCTTATTCTGAAAATGAAGGTGAACTACAAATTTATATATCAGGACAAGTTATTTTATATCAAGTAATAGGATTGTTACTTAAAAAAATATCCGTAAAGGCTTAAGAAAAAAAAGAAATTATATAAGCATGTTGATTTTATATGCAATCAATATAAAGAAATATTACATAATACTATACAGAAAAAAATTAAAACAGAAGTAAAAGAGATTTCTGTTTTTGTAAAAGAAATTAATGTAAACTTTCGAGAGGTAATAGCATATAGCTTATATATGCTACAGGCATTAGATTTAATTTCAATTGTTAAAGAAAATTTATTATACAAGATTGTTTTTAGAAATAGTATGGGTGATTTTTTATCGGATTCAAAGAATATAGTTAGTGATGAAGATGATGATATTTTGGGGTTTTTAAATGAATAAAGAAGATTTTCTTGAAGAAAAATATATAAAGACTAAAAAAAAGTGTAGGAAAATAATAACGTATGTAAATGGAGAAAATATATTAAGAGAAAAACATGAGAGAATAGTGTCTTTATTGAAACAAGAATGTTCTGATTCGATATTTGCAAAAGCCTATATAGAACACTCATCTATAGTAGAAAATGCAAAGGCACATATGTATAATGACATTTTTTGTTTTTGATGTAAAAGATTTTTTTCCAAGCATTAACCATAATTATTTAATTCAAAGATTATACAAAGAATTAAATAAAAATGGGAATACTAGCATTAATAGTTGTAGTAAATTGGTAAAATTATGCTCTGTGAACGATAAAGGATTGCCATTAGGGTTAGTGTCATCGCCTATATTATCAAATATTTACATGAAAGAATTTGACAATATTTTGTATGGAAAATTAAAAAAAATGAAATTGCAAAATGTTATATATACGCGTTACGCAGATGATATTGTTATTTCTTTTAAAGCAGAAGACATTGATATAGACATTAATTCCAATATTAGAGAATGTGTAAATAGATGCTTAAAACAAGTTCATTTGAAAAGCAATTCAAATAAAGAAAGAATTTATGATATACGTAAAGGTGGTCATGTAAGGATAACAGGTATTAATATTGTTATTGAAAATGATAATTACAGAAAAATAACAGTCGGAAGGAAGAGAAAGGATAAATTATATAGTGATGTAATGAACTATTATAAGCAATTACCAAACGATAGAAAAATAGCATTAAAAATTAAAGGCAATGAATCATTTATTTTGTCGGTGGAGGGAAAAGAATACGAAACTTGTTATTCAAAAAACATGATACAGGCGATAAAAGGATATGGATTTGATTCGTTGCACGATATGATTAAGGCTATGCAATATTAGAAATAGTTATATTTTTGGCTCTAATAATGAGAGACATTGGAACATTGGGGCCATGGTGATGTTCTGGAGACCTCAGTTATGATGGCAATTGCTCCGGAATCAGTACATCTGGAGCTCAGCAAGCCTATCAATGCGCAGGATCCTTCTGAGAATATGAAAGCAGCTTATATCCAGGCAGTTAATTTCAAGGGAGGTATCGTCCGTCTTGTGAGAGATACCAAAGAAATTGCTCCAAGCGGCTGGTTCGGCCCCTTTGATCCAAAAGATTCTTCCGCAGAACTTGGACAGGAGGCCCTTGATTTGGCAGTATCCTATATCCGTGATTTTCTGGAAGAAATGAAGCAGATAGAACTGTCTTCCTGATATATAAAAATCTGAAGGGATACCACTCAGACATTTTTTGATGTCTGAGTGGTATCTTTTCTGTTATAAGACACATTGGGGTCAGACCCCATGAAATACATATAAAGAAAATGAAGCAGAACCAAAAGTTCTATAAAAGAAACATAATGAATAATCCGGTGCCCGTGTCCCTGCTGTCCGGTGACAGGAAACCGCAAATCCGTTTTTTAGGAAACCACCATTCCGGTAGTGGAAACCTTTATCATAAATCCTTTAGAATGTAATCATGCACCAGCTGGTGTAAATTCATTCAAAGGAGGTCATGACCATGACCAAGTATCGAGAGATTCTCAGGCTAAAAAGTCTGGGACTCAGTCAGCAGAGCATTGCCGACAGCTGCAATGTCTCCAAGAAAACGGTCAATCGCGTTTTGAAACGTGCAAAGGAATTAAATATTTCCTGGCCACTTGATAAAAGCGATACCGATGCTGTTCTTGCAGAAATGTTTTTTCCTTCTGCAAAGCAAGTCAAATCCAATAAACGGATGCCTGACTACGATTATGTCCACAAAGAATTACTCCGTAACGGAGTCAGTAAGAAACTCTTGTGGACAGAATACATGGAGGACTGTCATGCAAATGAGGCACATTGGGGTCAGACCCCATGAAATATTGATGAGTGGCTGCTTCTTAAACTGACAGAAGCTGAAGCCAGGAATCTTTTTGAACTGATACATAAAAGACGAAAAAAATCTTCAACGATCTTTTGTTCTCAGTTCCGTGAAAGTGAATGGTACCAGCAAATCTGTGATGGTGAAAGTACTCTTGCCGATGCCATCATGGATCGTATATCGTATGATTCCTATAAGATCGATATTGAAAGTGTTGACCCATCTAAAGACCTCTCTATGAGAGAAGTATATGGACTGGATCCGTTAGTCCGGACAGGTGGCTCTCGCCACACCGGACTGGCGGCTCTGCCGTACCGTAATATTCAATAAGGGAAAAGCCGCAAAAAAGCGAATCCGAGTGAATGTGGATAAAGTGAAAATGACGGATAAAAACAGTACATATTTTGTGGATAAAAAGGATCTCCATATGACTGAAACAGGAAAAGTATTCCTGCGCTATCTGTATAAGTGTTTCTGGTGGAAGGTTATCCACCATAGAAAAAGCTCTTTCGCATTATCCACAAAGAGCTTTTGAGACATCAAATGAAAAAATTAAAATTCGTCATTTTTACTAATGCCCCCTGCAAGGGTCTGAACAGTAACGCAGGTTTCATGCGACCCGCAGGTACTTTTTCCGATATCCAACTGTCAAAACTCCCGGAGAAAATATATATACTTTTTTATAAAAATGCATGAACAAAAAATCTCTGTTCGCTTACGATAAATGTTGAAAAAATACTAATCATGACGTATAATAAAAACAAAACTATAAATGAATAAATTTGAAAAATTTCACAAAATTATTCTGCCAAAAGATCCGTAGTGCTTTTGAGTTTGTTTGAACACTTTCATTATACAACAGTTGGAATTGAGGCATCTTTCTTACACAATTACGAACTTGTTCATTTATAGAACAAAATTATAGGATATTTTTTAATAAAATTCAATCTGTGAGGAGGTATTATAATGGATCAATATGAAAAGAAAAAAGCTGTATATACAGCATATTCTAAATTTTTTTTCTATGATAAAATGCAAATTTCAGCCTATGTTTTAGAAGAAGGATATATTCCATTAAATCCTTTTACAAATTGGGGTTATTTTATGGATGATATGGTTGATAGAGATTTGGTTGTGAGAGGTAATAATAATTTGATTTATATGGCGGAAGAGATTTGGACTTTTGGACCTATTGCAGATGGTGTATATGCGGAAGTCCAACTTGCAAATAAACTCGCAAAAAAAAGTTAGACATTTTTCTTTAGGAAAAAAAAATTTCTGATATTCATTCAATAGAGAAAAATGAATTGATTTTTGAAGATGAATTATTAGGAAAATTCAGTTTGGCTGATATTAATAGAGAGTTTGGCATTAAATAGGCTATAACTGATACATAAAATCACGGATTTATTTAAAATCATGAGGAATTTTACTATGGTAGCGAATGATGCCCAAATATATGATTGTGCGGTGATTGGTTTAGGACCTGCTGGAATGATGACCGTTTGGAATTTGAAAAAAAGCGGAAAAAGTGTAATAGGTATTGACAGGGGGAAAGCTTATGATCAACGTATTCGATTAAAGCCTTTAGATGTGGCCAATGGTTTTGGTGGTGCTGGTCTATTTTCTGATGGAAAATTGTCATTTTATCCGGCTGCTAGTAAGTTGTGGGAAAATATGGATTATCATATTTTGAAACAATCTTATTCGATTTTAGAATCTTTGTTCATGAAATTTAATTATGCTATTCCTAAATGGAAAGACAGTTGGACTTCTACAGACTATGTTGTTAAAGAACATACGAAAATAAATACCGTTCAATATCTTGATTCTTTAACCTGTGTAAATTTTGTAAAAGGGATTTATGCGGATATTAGCGAGAGTATAATGTTAGAAACAGAGGTGGTACGTATTCGATGTTTAAATCATGATTTGTTTTATGTGTATTTTAATAATAATAAATTTATTAAAACTCGTAGTATCGTATTGGCTACAGGAAAATTAGGAAATACAATCATGACTAATATTGATAACGTTGCTATTTTTACTAAATTTAGAGCTGAAGGTGGAATACGTGTAGAAACAGACAATTGCAATTTTATCCCATATTCATTAAAACAGTTGGATTATAAATATATCGAAAGACTTCCAGATGGGGCAGAATTTAGGACTTTCTGTTGTTGCAAGGATGGAAAAGTAATAGAATCTGATTATTTCCATAAAAAATCATATAATGGGACAATTACGGATTCACCTACTGGTCAATCAAATGTTGGATTGACCATACGTTGTGAAAATCGAAATAGTATTCTTGCAAATGAACTTATGAGTTTTTTTGAAAAAGATACGTTTTTGTTTCAATTAAGTGAACAAAAGAAAAATTATAATTTGGGTGATAATATAGATTATATCGTAAATAATAGAATTCATTGTGTGCTAAAAGATAACGATTATCACACAAATATTTATGGACCTGAAATAGAATATTGTGGAGAATATCCGATTTTTGATTGGAAAACATTAAAAATAGATAATTGTCCAATATGGGTGGTAGGAGATTTATCAGCACAGTATAGAGGGATAATTGCTGCGTTGCTCAGTGGAATTTATGCAGCGCTTGTTTTATTAAAAAGGTAGAATGACGAAATGTGGCAAAATGATAGATACATATATTTACATATGTTCGACAGGGAACTTCGAAATTCCTTAGGGGCAGGAGTATCCTTTTCTGATAATCAGGCGATGGATATAATTTCTACCGCATTGTTTATGTCTTATATGCCGTTGTATGTTTCTTTTTCGCATATGTATGAGAGCTTAAATGATTTTCCATACACTATTCAATTTGCATTTGAATGTGAAAAAAATGGATTGCTTTACATGTTGACAAATATGAGGAATATTGACGAATTTATGTCATCACGGCGTTCCCTTTATCAATTTGATAAAAATCGTTATTCAAATTATTTTTCAGTAATAGATTATTTTTGGCCAACTGATACTATTATATTGCATGATGATACTACTAGTATTTTACGAAATAGTGTTCTTCAAAGTATAATAGGTGAAAAAGGTTTTTCAGCGGAAGTCGAAGAGGCTCTTTCCTGCCAATTAATAAAGAATAAAACAGATGCGATTACATTTAGTTTTTTTAAAAATGTGATAGATCGAAGTTATTCTTCGTTGTCAATAGATGAATATCAATATAAAAAAGCGGTATACAATATTCGTACTATTATCAGTAGGCAATATACTAAACGTTACCTTGGAGTTTATAATGGCACAATTATTTCTGGGATTTCTGGATTTAATTTATATGATGGGCTTGCATATGATTCTTTTTTAACTAATTACAAATTGTATAAGTATTTATTAAGTCCGCTTCTTAATCATGTTATTGACAAAACAATGATACTTGAAATAAGAATATCGAATAAATCTCAGGTTATTATTAGATTACTACAGTGGATTATTATTGGATTAGATAAGATTTCTAAGAGCAATGTTGATGTGGCTTGTTCTTATTTGAATCACTTAAATCTAATACAACAATTTATTGATGTGGATAATTATATTGAACAGTTGATTAGAATATTTAATATTGTGTTCAAAGAATGTGAAAAACAAGGGGGGCTTGAAAAAATGCAAACTAAAATTATGATTGTTGTTGCAACTCAGCTTGAATTGGATATTTTAATTAAAAAATAAAAACTGAAGCATCAGTAGCCGCATCTATTGGTATGCTTTCCTATTTTTCCACGATTATTGGCAATAATCTAATTAATATTATCAAATGTCAAATGGGTCAAAGTGGTGTTGGCGGATCAATTTTAACGGTGGAGAATGCAATTAAGGAATTACATCCTGATTTTGTTATTATGAGTGGTATTGCTTGGGGGGCAAATAAAGAGAAGCAATCTATAGGAGACTTGCTTATTACTACACAGGTGTGGGATTATGACTTAGAGAAAATAAAAAGTGATGGGACAACTATTTCGAGAGGGGCTATTACGCCGGCTTCTCCTAGATTGGTGCAGATGTTAGAAACTTTGTCGGTTACTATTAATGAATATTCAACTTATTTTGGAGTTGTTGCCTCTGGAAGTAAACTGTTGGATAATCAGGAATTTGTAACGAAGTTATTATTAGAACAACCAGAAATTATTGGTGGTGATATGGAAAGTGCGGGTGTTGCTGCTGTATGTAATCGTAATAATATAGACTGGGTTGTTGTTAAAGGTATATGTGATTGGGGATTTGACAAAAATATCAATAAAAATGAGTATCAAATTAAAGCAGCAAATAATTCTTCAGATATTATTTTGAGATTAATGCAGCAAATGACAATTACGATTTAATAATTAAGCGTCGAAATTGTATTTGAAATGCGATGTTAAAAGAAAGGAAATATATGATAATTATTTCTTGATTGTCATATAAGAATATCATGAAATTATGGAAAATATATGAAAATGATATACCATTACATATACTTGAAGTGGCGAGTACACCAACAATGCAGAGACTAAAGCATATAGGAATGAGCTGTGGATGTGAGTATACTAGTTTTGCTAGATTTCAAAAATGTCCAACGTATACCAGATATGACCATAGTCTTGGAGTTGCTTTGATTATTTGGCATTTTACAAGAGATATAAAACAATCCATAGCAGGTTTATTACATGATGTTGCAACACCGGTATTTGCACATGTAGTTGATTTTTTGCATAACGATTATTTAAAACAGGAATATACGGAATCGAATACAGAATCTATTATTTTATCAGATAAACAATTGGTTTCTATATTAACGAAATATAATCTTTCAGTAAATGATGTTAAGGATTATCATAAGTATCCAATAGCAGATAATGATGCACCTAAGTTGTCAGCAGATAGATTAGAATATACATTAGGAAATTTGGTGCATTATGGATTGCGCACGAAGGATATAGTTGTACGCTATTATAACAATATTATAGTAAAAAGAAATGAATATGGAACTCCAGAGTTAATGTTTAAAGACATGGATATTGCTGAATCTTTTTCAAGAGATTCATTATTATGTTCTAAAGTATATACTTCGGATGAAGATAGATACTCGATGCAGGTACTTGCAAATATTTTACGAAATGCAATGAGTGATCATGTAATTAACGAGATTGATCTTTATACAACTGAAAAATTTGTTATTCAAAAACTACAGTTGAATAATAAATATAATAAAAAATGGAAGATATATTGTTCGTATTCAAAAGTTATTACTAGTCCCATACAACAATTTGATAAAGAATGGATATATGTAAATGCAAAAAAAAGATATATTAATCCCAGTGTTGTGGGAAAAGGGCGTGTATCTAATATATCTAGTATATTTGAAAATGAATTATTGTCATACCAGCAGGAAGAATTTAATTATTGGATTTGTGGAATATGTGATTCTTAATTTCAACAGGGTAATTATCCGAGACTGATCAGACCGTGTGTCCAGCTAAGGGTATATAGTCCGGTGGGTGAAAGCCTCACCAAATAAGCTGCTAACCACAGCATTTGAAGCGAGTCTTGAGTCTGCCACGGTAACGTTGCACATTGGGGTCAGACCCCATGAAATACCGATAAAGAAAATAAAGCGGAACTAAAAGTTCTATAAAAGAAGCATAAAATATCTTGCAAAAACTTATCATGAGTGATAAAATCTCGTAAATGAGTTATCAGAGATGAAGAGGGAGATAAGCAAATGCAGGAGAACATGAAAGAATACCTGACAGAAAAGAAAGCCAGGGAAAAGAGACTGGAAGTATATACAGAGAAGATCCAGGAAAAGGTGTTGAGCAGATCTTCGGAAACAATCCGGCAGTTAGTGGAGGAGAGACACCGCCAGAAAATGACGCAGCAGGAAATAGCGGATATTACAGGGATAAAACCGTCGAATATGGCCCGGTTTGAGAGCGGCGGCAGGGTACCAACGCTGGTTGTACTGGAGAAATATGCGAATGCACTTGGAAAACATATTGAAATAAAAATCTGTGATGACTGACAGATTTTTATTTGGTATAATCATAGATGATACTATTATTAAAAATAGCAAAGCAAAATGGAGGGAGAAAGATCGCAAGAAAATTAAGGGATTGGTATCCGGGGGCAATTTACCATATCATGCACAGAGGAGTGAGAAGAAAACCAATATTTGAAGATGAGATGGACCATCAGGTACTGCTGTAGATAATAAAGACGTCATTGAGTAAATATAGCTGCTGGCTGCATGCGTATTGCCTGATGGCAAACCATGTCCATTTGCTGCTTGAAACAGGTGATATAGAAATCGGGAAGTTTATGAAACCGCCTGATCAGTAGCTGGTCCGATAAATTAATCATAATCCAGGCCGGGAAAGGCAGCGGAGCATTGATAACAGCAGAATATAGCAGGAAATATGGGAGGAAAGTGGAAATGAAAGCGGAAATATAGAAAAACCATTGCGGTTCAAGATGAAGATTGTTATACGTACTCGGGATCAGACCCCGGTGAGAACACTTTGAGAAGTAATGAAATATATCGTGACAAACTGTAATTAGAAAGTTATAATAAAATTAAAGAATAAAGTAGAGGAATGTATGGAATTCTATAACAATGAAGAAGTTTGCTTTCAACAAATAAAGAGAACAGCAAAAATGATGATTGGCCAGGAAGACATAGATAATATAAAAAGAATAGATATTCCTGATTTTGATGATGAAGAGAGCGAAATTATAAAAGAGTTGCATAAGAAATTGTTGAAAAGGTCAATGAACAAGAATGATAGTAATGAGGTAGGAATGCTTGTAAATTTACAAGATTGGACGAATATAATGATTAATGGAACTGAAAATGGAGTTACATTGAAAAAAGATAAAGCAGCTTCCAACTTAATATGTACTGCACCCAAAAACAGTTTGTTATTTTTTCATAATCATCCTAAAAATTCTTGCTTTTCAGAAAAAGATTTGGAGTCTTTTATGATATCAGATGCAATAAAGATGATGTCTGTTGTTTGCAATAATGGTAGATTATATTACTTGATTAAGATGGATACATTCGATAAGTGTGAAGCATTAATGCATTATGAAACAATATATAGCAAAATAGAAAGCGGAAGTGTTAAGGAATTTTTGAGAACTTGTAGTAAGGTAGGGTTAAAGTTCATTTATGGAGGTGAATAATATATGATTAAGAGAGCATTTGTTCAACCAACATCTGAAGAGATAAAGGAAAGAAAGAAGATGTATAGAGAAGCTGCTTTACTTGGAATTGATCTTATGGAATATGATGAATCTAGACAGTCATCTATGGAAAGACGTGATAGGAGAGAGGCAGTTGTATTATTGGGAACAGGAAGAGCTATACCTGAAGAACTGAGAGAACGGTTGATTAAAAGGAAAACTAATAAAAGAAATAAGGAAAAAGAAATATAGGACTGGGAAAGGAATTGAACCACATTGGAGTCAGACTCCATGAAATACGCAGTCAATACATTTCCGGGAAATGTTTGGCCTGAATTGCAATTTCATGAAAAACAGTCAACGAATTCCCGGGAAATGCTTGACTTGAATTACGATTTTATGGAATACAGTCAACATATCCTCACAGATTGCTTATGTTGTTTATACATTATAAAATTCTTTATACCATTCAGCAAACTGTCTAAGCCCGGTTCTTAAGGAGGTGTTTGGTTTGAATCCATAATCTCTTTCCAGCGCGCCTGTATCGGCATATGTTACCGGTACGTCGCCCGGCTGCATTGCAACAAGCTCTTTGTGAGCTTCGAAGTCATAGTCTGCCGGAAGTACTTTGGCGTGGATGAGCTCTTCCTGAAGAATCGTTATAAAATCAAGAAGATTTTCGGGATGGCTGTTTCCGATGTTGTATACAGCGTATGGTGGGATTGGAAGTCCGTCTTCACCATTTTTCTTTTCCGGAGCTCCCTGCATGATACGTTTTACTCCCTCTACGATATCGTCAACGTATGTAAAGTCGCGTTTGCAATTGCCGTAGTTGAAAATCTGAATAGTCTCTCCTTTGAGAAGCTTGTTGGTAAAACCAAAGTAAGCCATGTCCGGTCTTCCTGCTGGGCCGTATACTGTGAAGAAGCGAAGTCCTGTAGATGGGATATTATACAGTTTGCTGTATGCATGAGCCATCAATTCATTTGATTTTTTTGTGGCTGCGTAGAGGGATACCGGATTGTCCACCTTGTCCTCTGTGCTGTAAGGTACTTTTTTGTTTGTTCCATATACAGAAGAGGAGGAAGCATAGACAAGGTGTTCTACGCCTTTTTCACCGTTATCATAAGAATGACGGCAGGCCTCAAGTATATTGTAGAAGCCGATCATATTTGACTGGATATAGGCGTCCGGATTGCTGATTGAGTAACGTACACCTGCCTGTGCGCCTAAATTTACAACAATGTCTGGTTTGTGCTCTTTGAAAATCCTGTCGATGATGGCTTTATTTGCCAGATCATCCTTATAGAAAATATAAGTAGAATCGCTATGCTCGTGTACGCATTTCTCAATTTCTTTTAAACGCCATTCTTTGATGCTTACATCATAATAGTCATTTACATTGTCCAGACCGATGATATGAATCGGTGACTGTGTCCTTAATAGTTCAAGTACAAGATTGCTGCCGATAAAGCCGGCAGAACCTGTAATAAAAACAGTTTTATTTTTCAAATCTATATGGTTCATTTTATTAAAACCTCCATCATAATATCTCTCTCGAGATTTCTTTTGATTTCTTTTAATCTTTCTTAATCTCTCTTAAAGATATCTCTTGTATAAACTTTATCCTTTACATCATCAAGGCAGGAATTGTATCTGTTGGCGATGATCGCCTGACTGTTTGCTTTGAATTTCTCCAGATCATTGATTACTTCAGAACCGTAGAATGTTTCGCCGTTCTTTAAAGTTGGCTCATAAATAATAACTTTTGCACCTTTTGCCTTGATACGTTTCATGACACCCTGGATGGAGGACTGGCGGAAGTTATCGGAATTGCTCTTCATAGTAAGTCGGTATACACCGATGACTTTTTCACCTTCTTTACTTGGATCCCAGGAGCTGTTTGCTTCATATGCTCCGGCCATTTCAAGAACCTTATCTGCGATGTAGTCTTTTCTTGTTCTGTTACTTTCTACGATGGCAGAGATCATATTCTGGGGTACATCGTTGAAGTTTGCCAGAAGCTGTTTTGTATCTTTTGGCAGGCAATATCCGCCATATCCAAAGCTTGGATTGTTGTAATGAGTTCCGATACGTGGATCCAGACATACGCCGTTGATGATCTCCTGTGTGTTCAGTCCCTTTGTTTCTGCGTAGGTATCCAGCTCATTAAAGTAGGATACACGAAGTGCAAGATATGTATTTGCAAAGAGTTTTACAGCCTCCGCCTCTGTAAATCCCATGAATAAGGTGTCGATGTTTTCTTTGATCGCGCCCTGCTGAAGGAGTTTGGCGAAGATCTCAGCTTTTTCTCTTGTCTCTTCATCACAGGATACGATGATCCTTGATGGATAGAGATTATCGTAGAGTGCTTTTGATTCGCGCAGGAATTCCGGACTGAAGATAATGTTTTTGGTATGGTATTTTGCTCTTGCAGATACAGTATATCCAACAGGGATGGTGGACTTGATGACCATTGTTGCATTTGGATTTACCTTTAATACAAGTTCAATTACTGACTCCACTGCGGAGCAGTCGAAGAAGTTTTTCTTGCTGTCATAGTTGGTCGGAGCTGCGATCACTACAAAGTCTGCATTTTTATACGCTTCTTCTCCGTCCAGTGTAGCTGTAAGATCAAGATCTTTTTCAGCCAGATATTTCTCGATATAATCATCTTTGATCGGTGATTTTCTGTTGTTGATAAGCTCAATCTTCTCCGGGATGATGTCGACTGCTGTGACATGGTTGTGCTGGGAAAGAAGGGTCGCGATAGACAGGCCTACGTAACCGGTACCTGCAACAGCGATGTTGTATTTCTTATCAGGTGCTGGTTTATCTTCTACAAATAAGTCGGTCACTTCGAATCCAAGTGCTTCTGCAATCGCCTGAAGCTGATCAATGGAAGGGATATAATCCAGCCCCTCTAATCTGCTGACCATGGCTCTGTGGATACCTGTCATATCTGCAAGCTGAGCCTGTGTAAGTTTTTTTTACTTTTCTTTTGGCGATAATAGTATCAGCCATCTTTTGATAAGATATTTTTTTCATATTTTATTCTCCGGTGTTGCTGTTAATCACATTAAATGTTAAAATCAGGTTACTTGAAAACATTTTATATTATCAGAATTGGGAGGGGACGTCAATGGAGATGGGAGATAAAAAAGAAACTCTGTTATTAATAACAAAATTGTGTTATTAATAACAGAAAGCAAAGTAATGTCAAATGCTTTCGGCGAAATTCCTCCAATTCAGTGTGATAAATGCAATGGGGTAAATTTAGTTCCGTTAGATGGAAACGGATGGATGCCATACGGGGATTTATATGAAGGATATTGATAAAAGTACTTTGTAAGAATCAGGTAGTTTTGGTATAATTCATTGCAAATGAAAATATAACCGAATCAGGTAAGTCCTCTGCGGAGGTTGCAAAAAGCGATAAGCAGTGGGTGGGAACTTGCTTGTATCAGGAGGATTGTAAGCTCCTTCTGATAAACTGCGAATATCCGATTGACAGGCAGTTAAAATCAGAATTCATGAGATGGGGAGAGATAGATAGTGGACATTTATCAGATTATTATTACACATAATCGAAGCTGGACGATCAGGGAAATTATTGCTTTTGCAGTGGTTTTCCTGATGGCTGTTTTTCTGGCAGCAGTATTATTAAGGCTGCATAAAATAGTGATCATTCAGGCAGTTTGTGGACTGTTGCTTCTGGCGTTTCTTGCAATTGTATTTGGTTCTACTGTTTTTACGAGGACTCCGGGGATCAGGCAGTATCAGCTAGAGATATTCTGGTCATGGAAGGAAATCCTGGGGATTGGTAAATGTGGCAGACTGGGAAGTACTACGGGAGATGGTTTACTGCAGGAGAATCTGTTGAATATTCTGTTACTTTTTCCAGCAGGGATTTTATTGCCGAGGTTGACAGGCAGAAAACTGAAATGGTGGATGGGATTGCTTGTGGGAATTGCGGTATCATCTGCTATCGAGATTAGTCAGCTGCTGCTTTGCAGAGGGTTGTTTGAGTTTGACGATATTATTCATAATAGTTTGGGATGTATGCTGGGGTGTTTGTTGGGGAATAGGATGTTAAGGTTGGTGCATGGAAAGTAAAGGGCAGGACCAGATGAAAAACTGACAAGTCATCTTGAATTGCGATTTCAGGAAGGTCACGTTCAAAACTTAACAGTTTTTGTGAAGCATTTTGAAAACCGTCCCTGATACTCGGGGTCAGACCCCATGAAATTAAAACATATGGATTCATTTTTGTCATTGCATGATTCGGTACCTTTGGCTGCAGACGATGTGCACCCGGACTTGATTGAAACAGGTTGGGAAGGATTACCTTGCGTTTCTCTTGAGCCGGGTGGTCTCTCAATAGCTATCGCTGAATACTGCGAAAAGTGTAACGGTTATATCAGAAAAATATGGAAAATGATAAAGCTGAATATTGAACAGGAAAATAATCTGTATGAGTATCAGAAACGTATCCTGTATAACTGTAATGAACAGGATTTTCTATACGCAAAGTCCTGCGGCTTCTTCCCGGACAGTGTCCTGGAGAAAGCAAAACTTTACGCAGCAGAAATCGGAAACATCAAAGTTCTCCCGGTACTGATCTGCCTGACTGCGCGGCAGACAGCAGCGGAACAGAGGGTGTGATTGACGGGGGTAATATAATAATGTCAGTTTATTTTACAGCAGATCTTCATCTGGGGCATGCAAATGCAATCCGGTTTACATCAAGACCATTTCAGTCAGTAGAGGAAATGGATAAAAGTCTGATTACAAATATTAACAGCAGAGTATTGATGGAGGATGAACTCTGGATACTTGGAGACTTTTCTTTTAAAATTACAAGAGAACAGGCTGAGGAATGGAGAAAGGAGATCAGATGCAGGCATGTTCATCTGGTAATCGGAAATCATGATAAGAATTATGAAGAACAAGGTGTGTTCGAGACAGTACAGAACTATAAAGAATTGAAAACACCTAAGGGAAAAGTGATTCTGTTCCACTATCCGATTGCTGACTGGAACTGCAAGTACCATGGTGCACTGCACCTTCACGGACATATCCACAGCACAGGAGAGTATAATGAAAAAAATGTGGAATCCGGAAACAGGATTTATGATGTAGGTGTAGACGCGAATGATTATTATCCGGTGAAACTGGAAGAAATTATGGATAAATTTGGAATGTAAGCAGATTGACTGGGGAATACGTTGGATGTACAGGAATGAGAAAATTGGTGTGAGCGAGGTTTATTTGATTACCTTGGAGATCTTTATTGGTAAACAATTCTAAGATGGAAAGAGTATGTCATTCATCCTGATATTTCTGCTGTTTGTCAGGAAAGTAACAGGAATTAAGAAGAAATGTTATGATATAAACATACTAAGAAGCAATTTCGAAAAAGAATGGAAAAATGATTTTTTGAAACGATTTTATCCAGAATTGTAAATTATAATAAACTCATAAAGTGAAAGGGAGATTACGAATCATGAATAAATCAAATAACGAAATTAAAATTAATGGACATATCTATTCAAGCTACAGGGAAGTTTGCCAGAATCTGGGACTAAATTATAATACTCTTGCAGTAGCAAGACGCCGAAAAAATATGAGTTGGGAGGAAATCATTCTTGAGTATTACCACAAAGGTTCGCCAAGACAAATCCTTTATCGTGGTGTTACTTATCAAAGTGCGGTTCAATTATGCGAGTGTTATAACGTTACATATTCAGTTTTTATATTAACAAAAAATAATCTTGGACTTACTGCCCAGGAAACCATGGACTATATGTTAAGTCGTAAAGTCCTTATAGACGGTGTATATTATAATAGCTATACTGAAGCCTGCAATTGTCTTAATATCAGCTATAATTCTGTTGTAAAATATCATGCAAGGCATAAAGAACTTTCTACAGAAGAGGTAATCTTATATTTTAAGAATTTGCCTATGACAGCAGATGGTTCAAGAAGAAATGTCTGGGCATTCGAGTATAAAGGAGTACGTTATGAATCTTTTGCTGATGCCTGTCGTAAATGTGGCTATTCTCTTACATATGCCAGAAGTGTAAAAAGGCAGTATGGCTATTCAAATGAAGATACAATGAAATTTCTGGAAAGAAAATTTCAGGTTTAATTTCAAATATCAAAAATCTTTGGTGAGTTAATGTTTGGACTTGAAGAATCCTACAGAGGTGAAGAAAATGCCTTTGATACGCAGTACAAAAACCTGAAAACCTAGATGTGATGAAAGAATGGTTTACTCTGGAGCATATATTTTGAAAACCGTCCCTGCTATCAGCAGGGGCGGCTTTCATTTTTTACGCCTATTTATTGTCTTCACTGACATGAAGATAGTTCATAAGCGCAACCTGAAAAATTTTGGAACAATTGACTCCGTTCACAGCAATGTCTTTTTGACGTAAAATTGTTTATAACAGTAAAAATGTTTAACAAAATCTGTTAAAATGCTATAATGCAGATATGAAAAAGATAATCTTGAGAAAATCCGTAATGTATGATAAAAGGATTACTATAAACTGGTACTGTGAAAATACGACAGAAGAGGAGTAAAAAGATGTTATATATAGGAAATCACACAAGCTCATCCCGGGGCTACCTTGCAATGGGGAAGCAGATGCTGGCAAATGGCGGTAACACATTTGCATTTTTTACCAGAAATCCAAGAGGAGGGAAAGCCAAAGACATTGATCCGCAGGATGTGCAGGCATTTGGGCAGCTGGCAGAGGAGAATCATTTTGGAAAGCTGGTGGCTCATGCGCCTTATGTTATGAACTGCTGCGCTGCCAAAGAAAACCTCAGGGATTTTGCCAGAGAAATCATGGCAGATGATCTGAGACGTCTGGAAATGACACCGGGAAATTATTACAATTTTCATCCGGGCAGTCATGTAGGACAGGGTGCAGAAGTAGGAATCAGTAAAATTGCAGAAATTCTCAATGAAGTGCTGACAAAAGATCAGAGTACGATTGTACTTCTGGAAACTATGTCAGGAAAGGGCACAGAAGTAGGAAGAAATTTCGAAGAACTTCGTCAGATCATTGACAGGGTGGAGTTAAAAGATAAATTAGGTGTTTGCCTGGATACCTGTCATGTCTGGGATGGTGGATATGATATTGTAAACGATCTTGACAGCGTATTTGAAGAATTTGACCGGATAATAGGTCTGGACAGACTAAAAGCCATCCATTTAAATGACAGCATGAATCCCCTTGGCAGCCATAAGGACCGCCATGCCAGAATCGGAGAAGGTGAAATAGGACTGGAGGCACTTGTCCGCGTGATCAATCATCCTGCTACAGAGGGAATTCCGTTTATTCTGGAGACACCAAATGACGATGAGGGATGGACTCATGAAATTGCGTTGCTCAGAAATGAGTATAAACAGAAATGAGTATAAATATATCTGTCCGAATCAGGAAGATAAATGGGGGCGTGCTGACAAGTTGTAAGTGCAAATCGAAAGAGTAGGAGTGAGATCAAAAGGAAGGAATGCAGGAAAGATCAGAGATGCAGCAAAGACAAGGATATCAGGCAGTAGAGAAGCTGAGAGAAACACTGGACGAGAAGTATCTGTGGGAGGTTATTTTACTCTATGCAGGTGAGAGTTTCAAAACCTATACAGGGCTTCCGTTCACTTATGAAGTAAGAAAGGGTCGGAATGGAGACTACACAAGGGAGTTGTGGATCGACCGTAGGGAGAACAGTAAGAGTCTGGCGTTAAGTTCAGTGCTGCTGGCATTGAGAAACATAAAGAAGGTGGGAGCTGTGGTTGACAGACCCAAAGCTCTGGGCGACATCCGCGGAGTGAGTTATATCTATGGAATGTTCTACCGCTTTGGGCTGATCGATGTGCCGGATACAGCCAGGCAGAAGATGAAGTTCACAGGATATATTTTTTAGGAGGAAAGGTATGAACAAGAAGAAGAGAAACGTGGATTCTGGGAGAAAGTCTGCAAGACCGGATTACATTCAGAAAACAATATCACAGAAAAGTTCAGGAAAACGCAGTGGAAAAGTTTTGTTCCCCAAAACCCTCATAAAGACTGGGGGGATTATAATTTTTGTACTTCTGCTTGGGTTTGCAGGAAACAAGTTTTTCCTGTCTGTCAGCAAAACAAACAGCGGGAAGGTGAAGGCCGTATCAGCTTCAGGTGCAGATGAGGAAAAAGAAGGCAGGATAATCGAAAAAACTAAAAAAACTAAAGAAATTAAAGAAATTAAAGAAACCAAAGATGTGGTTGAAATGAAAAAGACTAAAGAGATTAATTTTCAGCCTCATTGTGTGGATTCTACAAAACCGGAAAATCTGATCAGCTATACAAATATTGAGGTGGATGGAAATGTACTTGAAAATATTGGAGATTATAAGGCTGATGGTGATATTTCCTTTAATATAGGACAGGATTATACAGATGTGGATGGAATCGTCACATTCCGCGGAAACAGTTTTCGCGATACCCCTTCCCATGGTTATGCAAATATGACTGATTTCAGGCTGAACAAACTGTGGTCTGCAGATACAGGTTCTCTTTCTTCGGGCAGTGCAGTCTGGACAGGAAGTGGCTGGACAGGACAGCCGCTTATGATGAAATGGCCAAAAGAGGTCAAAGCACATATGAATATGACAGAGAAAGCAAAGGCGGACGATGAACTGGTTGAGGTGATTTATGCCTGTATGGATGGTTATGTGTATTTTCTGGATTTGAGAACGGGAGAAAAGACACGTGACCCATTATATCTGGGATATACTTTTAAGGGTGCGGGTGCCCTTGATCCGAGAGGATATCCGATTATGTATGTTGGCGCCGGATATAACAGTAACGAAGGAACTGCAAAGGTATTTGTAGTAAACTTGCTGGATTGTAGTGTTATGTATACTTTTGGAGACAATGATGAGTTTTCACTCAGAGGAAGTCTGAGCTTTTTTGACGGATCAGCACTTGTGGATGCAGAGACAGATACCCTGATCTATCCGGGAGAGAACGGAATCCTGTATCTGATCAGGCTGAATACAAAATATGATCTGAACAGTGGGACTTTATCCATTGATCCGGGCAGAACTGTAAAATGGCGCTACTATGGAACAAGAAGCAGTACAGAGTCTTTCTGGCTTGGAATGGAAGACAGTGCGGCAATCTATAAAGGCTATATATTTATGACCGATAATGGGGGAAATCTTATGTGTCTGGATCTGAACACTCTTCAGCTGGTATGGGTTCAGGATACATTGGATGATTCTAATTCAACGCCTGTTCTGGAAATCGAAAAAGGACATCTGTATCTGTATGTAAGTACTTCCTTCCGACTTGGATGGAGAAGTTATGACACAGCCACTGTCCCTGTCTGGAAGATTGATGCAGAAACCGGTGAGATCGTGTGGCATACAGATTATGAATGTACTACTGATGACGGTGTTTCCGGTGGAGTTCAGTCTACGATTGCCTGTGGAAAGAACAGCCTTGCCGATTATATATATGTGACAGTGGCAAAGACCTCTGACAATGCATCCGGAGTTCTTGCCTGTCTGAGAAAATCTGACGGATCTAAAGCATGGGAGGATTCTTCCTCATATGCCTGGTCTTCTCCGGTGTGCGTTTATAACAAAGACGGATCAGGAAAGGTTCTTTATTGCAACAGTACAGGTGATATCCGCCTTCTTGATGGTAAAACAGGTAAACAGGAAGATGTATTATCTGTCAGCGAGGGCGTGATAGAGGCTTCCCCGGCTGTCTACGATAACTATGCGGTTGTAGGCACCAGAGACTGTAAAATATGGGGAATCAGGTTACAGTAAATAGCAATATTTATTTGCTTTCTCCTATTCTTTATTAACTTGCCATTTATCGCACTAAATGGTAAAATTTAAATATCTTACAGTTTTACGACACAATATTTTGAAAAAACTGAAAACAAAGGAGAGGAAGCGATGGAAGAGAGAAATAACAGACTGCTGAATGCGAAGCTGAACAAGTATATTGTTCCGGGGATTATGATGTCTCTGGCGCTTCAGCTGGGAAATATCGTAGATACGATATTTGTAAGTAACCTGATCGGGGTGGAGGCAATGTCTGCAGTTACCCTGAGCCTGCCTGTGGAGACGATCGTCCAGCTGACAGGATACTGTCTTGGTATTGGCGGTTCCATAGCAGTGGGAAACATGCTTGGCAAACGAGACAAAGAAGGGGCATCGAAATTGTTTTCTGCCACATTTATAGTAACACTTGTGGTGGGAATCATTTTTTCAATCTGCGCCCTTCCTGCAGCAGAACCTGTTGCCAGACTTCTGGTATCAGGTGACGGTGTCCTGACCGGTTATACCAGAGATTACATACGTGTAAGTATGCTGGGGGCACCGGTGATAGGAATTGGACTGATGATGGTCAATTACCTTGGAGTGGAGAATCATCCGGAGCTGGCATCAGCTTACCTTATCGCAGCCAATGTGATCAATCTTGTGCTGGACTATATATTCCTCAGATATACT